>MTKZ01008028.1_pt1 | contig 20763 bp, 18 predicted proteins | sample 1042781 | NCBI WGS metagenome assembly MTKZ01 (sample SAMN06212207, study PRJNA360539) | anaerobic digester metagenome | biome: Wastewater treatment plant; material: sludge; isolation source: anaerobic digester fed with sludge from wastewater treatment plant | place: Denmark: WWTP Viborg ... | reverse complement strand
GACACTGGCCCGACCGGCGACACTGGACAAACCGGCGACACTGGCCCGGCTGGCGAGACCGGCCCGACCGGTGACACCGGCCCAACCGGCGACACCGGGCCGTACGGTCCATAGGCCCCTGATGCGCCCGAACGTGGATGGTTCGACACAGGTGTAATTGCAAGCTGTGATATCGGCCGTGATGGCATGACAGGATCGACCGGGTCGGAGTCCAGACGTTTCTGGGCTCCGGCTCGGCTTGTTGTGCGACAGACTGAATCGAGACTGGTTGGCAATGACGGGAAGTAGCTCGACGGTTCGGATTGTCCTCTGCATGATCGTCAGGAACGAGGCAAGGATTCTCCAACGATGCCTCGATGCCGCGCTGCCCCTGATTGACGCTGCCTGTATCTGCGACACCGGTTCGACCGATGACACACCAGCCATCGCCGAACAGGCACTGGCGCGGGCCGGCAAGCCGCTGCGGCTTTGCAGTCACGAGTGGGTGAATTTCGGCGTCAATCGCAGCCGGTCGTTTTCGGAGACAAGGGCATTCGCCGAGGAGCTTGGTTGGGAACTGGAGCGCTCCTACGCGCTCTTCCTGGACGCGGACATGGTGCTTCATCTGACTCCGAGCTTCGCGCGCGAGGCGCTGACCGCCGATGCGTTCAGGATTCGCCAGGGCAACGACGCGTTTCAGTACGACAACCTGCGCCTCGCAAAGCTCGCGCTTCCGTGGCGAAGCGTCGGAGCGACACACGAGTATTGGTCCGCTACCGGCAGCGCTCGGTCGATCCGTCTCGACACTGCCTGGATCCAGGACATCGGTGACGGCGGCTCCAAGGCGGACAAGACAGAGCGCGACATCAGACTCCTCGAGGCTGATCTGGATGCCGAACCAGACAACCCGCGCACCGTCTTCTATCTCGCCCAGTCGTATTTCGACAGCCATCGATATGCCGATGCTCGCGCGCTCTACGAGCGCCGCGCCGGGATGGACGGGTGGGAAGAGGAGGGATGGTACGCGGCGTTTCGTGCCGGCCTCTGTGCGCTTGAGCTCGCGGAGTGGGATCGGGCAGTTGCCGGCCTGCTCAACGCCTGGCAAAGGCGGCCATCGCGGGCCGAGCCGCTCTACCAGCTCGCCCGCGCAGCGCGAATCCGCGGCGCGTCGCAGATCGCGATGCTGGCGGCGGAGCGGGCCCTTTCCATCCCATTCCCGGAACAGGACACGCTGTTCCTCGATGGCGCGGCCTACGATCGCGGTCCGACCGAGGAGATCTCGATCTCCGCCTACTACACGGGCGAGCACGATCGCGGGGCCGCCGCCTGCGACGCGTTGCTTCGTAGCCGGAATGTCCCCTCGCATACCCAGGATCAGGCGGCCTCCAACCTGACGTACTACACGCGACCGATCGCATCCGCCGACGCGCGTCGAACCGAGATTCCGTACCAGATTTCCGCGCCGAACTACGCGCCAGCGAACAGCTCGATCTGTCGCACCGACGAAGGTTATGTGGTCCTCAATCGGCTGGTCAACTACCACCAACACGGCGCAACCGTCTATATCAGCCGCGATCCAGACGGGAAGTACCGCACGCGCAACGCATGGCTGACGCTGGATCGCCAGCTGAGCACGGCTTCTGCTGCGGTTGTCGATGATTCGATCGTCGACGAGCGAGTCACCGTGCCACAGGCTGATGCGTTTGTCGTCGGCATTGAGGACATCAGGCTGATCCAGTGGCGTGGAGAATGGTGGTTCTCAGGTGGGTCGTCCCAGTTCGACCCGTACCATCTGCCTCGTGTCGTCATTGGCCGGATCGACCCGAATGGCCCACGGATCGACCATCTGGTTCCGCTGGAGTTCGCCGGTCGGCAGCCGGTTGAGAAGAACTGGGTCCCGTTCATCCATGATGGCCGGTTGCTTCTTCTCTACTCGAGTGACCCGACCCTGGTGCTCGAGCCAGATCCGGAGAATGGACAGTGCCGCGTCGTGCATCAGGCGCCTGCGACAGTCGATCTGAGCCTTTTTCGGGGGTCGTCACAGCTCATCCCGGTTGGCGGCCGATATCTCTACACTATTCATGAAGTCGCCATCGTGGGAGGGCATCGGGTCTACCTCCACCGCTTTGTGGAGATGGACTCGTCGTTTGTCATCACGCGGGTATCGCGAGCGTTCAACCTGACGCAGGTGGGGGTCGAATACACGTGTGGCATGTGCCTCAGTCACGACGAGCAGAGCGTGATACTCAGCTGTAATTGGGAAGAGCGCGAATCCTGGCTCGTCCCCGTGCCCCGGTCGGCAGTCGATGCGATGTTGCTTCCGATTGATGAGCTCGCAACCATCCGGGCAGAGCGAGTAACCCTGCCCCATTTCATCGGTGGAATAGCTCAGCCCGGCGGCTAGTAGATCTCCATGTATCGTTCGCGTTCCCAGTGGGTGACGTGCTGGCAGAACGCGCGCCACTCCTGAGTCTGCGCCTCGGAGAGACGTTCGTAGACGTGCTGGCCGAGGGCGGCCTGGACGACATCGTCGTGGGCGAGCTCGGCGATGGCCTCGCCGAGAGTGGCCGGCAACGTGCCGACGTTGCGGCGGGCAAGCTCGTCATCGGTGAACAGGTACAGGTTTTCCTCGACTGGCTCGGGCAACTCCAGACCACGTTCGATCCCGTCCAGGCCGGCCGCCAGCATGACGGCGTAGGCGAGATACGGGTTGCAGGCGGGGTCGGGACAGCGAAGCTCGATTCTTGTCGCGTTTTGCCCGCCCGCTCGGGTGGTCGGCACCCGGATCAGCGCGGAACGATTCTGGCGAGCCCAGGAAACGTAGACCGGCGCTTCAAAGCCCGGCACGAGGCGCCGGTACGAATTCACCAGCGGGTTCAGCACGGCGGTCATCGCGCGGATATGGGCGAGCTGGCCGGCCAGAAACTGGCGGGCCAGTGGCGACAGGCCATACGGGTCGTCCTTGCCGACAAACACGTTCTCACCGATGACGTTGCCTGCCTCAAGCCGGGCCAGAGACTGATGCGTGTGCATTCCAGACCCGGCAACGCCCTCGATCGGCTTGGGCATGAAGGTCGCATGTAGCCCGTGCTGCTGGGCAATCGCCTTGAGAGTGAACTTGAATGTGATCGCCTGATCGGCGGTGGTCATCGCGTCGGCGTATTCGAAGTCGATCTCATGCTGGCCGATGGCGGTCTCGTGATGCGTTGCCTCGACAGCGATGCCCATTGCCTGAAGCGCGCGGACCATATCCTTGCGCACCTCGGCGGCGGGATCAGTCGACAGATCGAAGTACCCGCCCCGGTCGGCTGGGGTAATGGTGACGGCGTCACCGTTGGTGCGGAACAGGAAGAACTCCACCTCGGGGCCGGTGTGATAGACGAACCCGAGATTGGCGAGACGCTCGACCTGCCGTAACAGAACCGCGCGTGGGTCGCCCGGGAAGAGCTCCCCGTCCGGCCGATGGACCCAGCAAATAACGCGGGCAGTCGTGTTGCGGCCGCGCTCCCACGGAATGACGGCGAAGGTCGAGAGATCCGGCATCAGAAACATGTCGCTCTCGGCAATCCGGGCAAACCCGGCAATTGACGAGCCGTCGAACCATTGACCGTTCGCAATCACGTCGGGAAAGACCTCGACCGGGATCGTCACCATCTTGACAACGCCCATGATGTCGGTGAACTGGAGGTTGACGAACTTGACGTCGGCCTCCTGGCACGCCGCTAATATCTCATCGGCGGTGGGGTCCGGCGTTGGCTGTCCCGGGAATTCGCGCACGGTCGCTGCCATCTACCCTCCATTGGATCCTATCGAATCTTTCTCGAACGTCACCCAGAGCGTGCCCCGCGAGTCCTGTCAGGTGGACGCGTTGCCTAGGCCTGCTCTACGGATTGTGCGGCTTCCGAGCGCGGACTTCGCAGGCTAACCAGTATCGTCACAACCAATCCCAGCAGCGCAATGATCATCAGATTGCGCGCCGTCAGCAGGAGCGCAGCCCAGATTGCCTGATGGCGCAGCGGGCTATAGAACCAGGGAAAGATGAGCTGTGAGGCGACGAGCGTGAGCAGGAACAGCGCGATCGTTCGGCGTCCGAGCCGGCCGGGCAGGAGCACGACGAACGGCATCAGCCAGATGAGGTATTGCGGCGAGAACACCTTGCCGGTCGCGACGAACGTCAGCAGGACGAGCGTAACCGCAGTGACCAGGCGGATGTCGTGTCGGTCATCATCACGCGCCCGGAATCGGACGAATGCGAACCCTGCGTAGACAGCGGTCAGGAGAGAAATCTGGACGAGCGAGGACACTGTCCGCAAGGGCGCAGTCCAGGTTGAGACATACTCGAACGATCCCCATGCGTGAGCGGTGACGATCTCGACCCGGCCGATCTTGCTGAGCAACAGCAACGCATTGGCGTAGAGCGACTCCATCTGGATACCGCGGTCCATCTGGTAGGTGTATGCCGCCTCATAGCCGGATCGACTGAGCGCGAGGCCCGGTAGCAGCAACAGCGCCAGAAGGCTGGTGAACCCCAGCCCGTGGAGGACGGCGGCTCGGAATCCGCGCCGAGCCAGCAGGTCGATTATCAGCAAGGGGCCGATGATGACCGGCACCAGCTTGACGCCGACCGCGAGCGCCAGCACGAGCCATGCGCCGGCCTCGGCGCGCGGAGTGCGGCGTAGCCAGAGGGCGACCGCGGCAAGCGTCAGAAACGTCGGGGTGAGGTCAAACCGCGTGATCGCCAACTGCCCCAGCAGCGGGAAGGCGACGACGTAGGCGCCAAGGCGGAGCTGATGTTGCCGCAGCGACTCCTCTGGCAGCAGTCGTTGCATGAGGGACCAGACGATCAGCCCGGCGCCAAGAGCGAGAAGGTAACTCTCGATTGCGAAAAGAATCTCAAACCCTGTGAAGAACCCGCCGACGATATGGCTCGGAACGAAGGCGAGGAGAATCGGCGCGAGCGCCAGGGGCGGGTACTCCATCTGAAAGTCGCGATAGGGGACGTGCCCATCCTTGATGTGATTGGCGTAATCGAAATAGAGAACCAGGTCGCCGGGCATGGCATGGATAGCGAGACCCGCCATCTGCAACAAGAAGACGACGCCGAGCGCGATGGCGATGGCGCGAGGGACGCAACGCGGGTCGTCCAGCTTACTGCGGAGCCGGGAGGCCAACCCCGATGGAGCAGGACTTATCTCGCTCGGGCGCCCATTCGCGGTTCTTGTAGACATAGACAAACAGCTTCACCCGTTCGTCGTGCGGGTCGTCAATTGCCAACTGGCGACCCCATGCAGTGAGCACGACCGGCGATTCCAGACCGGGATACGGGGTGATCAGCACATCGAGCACACCGTCGGACGCGGTCTTCAGCGCCTCGAAATCCTTGTTCGACAAGTCCGGTCGGTAGGCAATCCAGACCGCCCCGGTAGCCAGTGAGGCGACGATGTTGCGATCCTCAACCGGGACACGATAGTAGCCACAGAGCTGCGCATACTGATCGTGTAGTCCACCCGCTGGCGGGGTGTGGTCATAGGTGATCGGGCCGGCAACGACACCGTTCGGCAGGTTGTCGAACTTCGTGACGCCCTCGATCTCCTTCGGCAGACCCGGCCGCCGGTCCTGCATATAGACGTTGAAGAAGCTGAACGCGATAACCAGCGCCAACCCGATGGCAATCGCGATCTTGTAGCGGCGGATCGCCGAGGTGTTGCGCTCGCCATGCACCTGTGCGGCGCTAACCTGACTGCTCGTGTCCATGATCCCGTTCCACAGCGCAGCGTTCGCGCCTCGCGCCGACTGCCGGCGCCAAATACCGCCGGCAAGCGTACCATCGCGGCGGCATACCACTGAGATCGTGGCATGCCGCCGCGACGGGCGACGTTAGCGAACGCCCTGGACGCCGAGGATGCCCGCCATCTCGCGCAGCTGCGCCTGAGCGCCACGGACGTTGTCCCCTTCGCCAGTGTGCGTGATGATTTCGCTGGCTAGCTCCTTGAGACAATTGATCGCCTTGGGCGTATCGAGATCATCATCAAGGGCTTCGAGGAAGCGAGCGCGGAAGCCGGCGGCCTCGAAGTCGTACCCGTGTCGTGAATCGAGGCGGGCCGCTTCTTTCAACAGGCTGGCGACGCCTTCGAACTCGGCCGGCCCGGTGTCGCGATAGTTCCAAGAGTCGCGGTAGTGATGCGAATGGAGGTACAGTCGCAGGGCGTCGGGCGTGTGGATGCGGAGAACATCGCGCGCGAGCACGAGATTGCCGAGCGACTTGCTCATCTTCTCGCCCTGGTAGCGGACCATGCCGATATGCATCCAGACCTGGCTGAACGGCTCGGCGCCGCAGGCGTGCTGCGATTGGGCGATCTCGCTCTCGTGGTGCGGATAGATCAGGTCGCTACCGCCGCCGTGGATGTCGATCTGCGGACCGAGGTATCTCGTGGCCATCGCCGAGCATTCGATATGCCAGCCGGGCCGGCCTGCCCCCCACGGGCTCTCCCAGGCGGGCTCGCCGGGCTGAGTGCCCTGCCAGAGAATGAAGTCAAGCGGGTCTTCCTTGTTCGGGTCGTCCGGATTCGCGCCACGTTCGGCCGACAACGCAATCATCTGCTCGCGCGTGTATTTCCCCAGCGCGCCGTAGTCCTCGTCGGCCCGGGTGCGGAAGTAGACGTTGGAGCCACTCGGATAGGCGAACCCGCGTTCGACCAGCGAAGTGGTCAGCTCGATAATCTGCTCGATCTCCTCGCTGGCCTTCGGGAAATGATTGGGCCAGAGGACGCCCAACGCCGATAGATCCTCGACGAGGCGACGCGTGTGGCGGTCGCCAAGCGTGTCCCAGCGATCGCGGTCGCGATTGGCGCGCTTGAGGATGTCATCATCGATGTCTGTTACGTTCTGGACGTATTTCACCCGCCAGCCGAGATACTGACAATAGCGGTTCAGGACATCGAATGTCAGATAGGTCATTGCATGACCGACATGAGTCGTATCGTAGGGAGTCACGCCGCAGACATACATCCGCACGGTGTGACCATCCAGTGGCGTGAAGTCGACCTTCTTGCCGGACAGCGTATCGTAGAGCTTCACCAACGCTCCTCGTCCTCAACTTGCATCACAATGTCCATTGGGGCGACCGGCACGTGGCCCCCTCGCGCGACGTTCCGGCTGCCGTGTCGAACATCGCGTCGACGCAGCATATTCCCGGGCAGGCCGGCAAAATGGGAGTATCCCACGCGGAGGGCCGGCTGAGTAGTGGCCAGCGGCACTACGTAAACCTTATGTCTAGTTGGACAAGAGGCCGGAAGTCGCATCAGAAGGGCAGGGTGAGCATATGGACGATGGCGAACAGCGGCAACCGCAGGGCACGGATACTCCACCGGCGTGGGCGCCAACCTCGCGAATGCGAGCCAACCCTTCGCTCAATCAATCAACCCGGCAGGGCAGGGCGACCGAGGACGAGCTGTTCCTCAAGCGTGCGACGCATACGCCTGAGGTAAACGCATTCGTTCATTCCGATCCCTGGCGGGTGCTGAGGATCATGGGTGAGTTTGTCCACGGGTTCGACACGCTCGCCGAGATCGGCAAGGCGGTGACGATCTTCGGGTCCGCCCGCGTGAGCGAGGACGATCCGATGTACCAGGAGGCGCGGCGGTTGGCAGCGCTGCTGGCCGAGAAGGGGTTTGCGATTATCACCGGCGGCGGGCCGGGCATTATGGAGGCGGCCAATCGCGGCGCCGTCGAGGCAGGTGGTCAGTCGATCGGCTGCAATATCGAGCTGCCGTTCGAACAGGGGTTGAACGAGTATGTCGAGATCGCGATCAACTTCCGCTACTTCTTCGTCCGCAAGACGATGTTCGTCAAATACGCTGAGGCGTTCGTCATCTTCCCCGGTGGGTTCGGCACGATGGATGAGCTGTTCGAGTCGCTGACGCTGATCCAGACAGGGAAGATCCACAACTTCCCGGTCGTCATGTTCGGGTCGTCCTACTGGGGCGGTCTCCTGGAGTGGATCCGCGACACGATGCTGGCGGAGGGCAAGATCGCGACGGCAGACTTGCGGCGACTGATCGTAACCGACTCTGCGGACGAGGCTTGTGCTGTCATCACGAGCTGCTACGACGAGCAGTGTTGGGGCCACGAGGACAAGTCGGCTGCGCGCCATCTCGGCATCGCCGACGGCGGGCGCGGCTAGCGCCCGGCTACGGGATCTGGTACATCTGACCATTCACCGCATGCGATCCCGGACACCGGGATGCGGTGTGGGCCGCTGAGGCTGGTACGGCTTTTCTTGGAGCGATTCATGGTGCGACGCCACGCGTCGGGCATTCTCCCGCGATTGCAGCTCGCGCTGGTGGCCATCCTCGTCACTGGCGGCTTCTTCTCCTTTGCCAGCCCGCCTACGGCGCTCGCGGCCGACCAGATGTTTCCATCGTCCGGCCTCGTTGTTCAGCTTCGGGAACCCGGCGCGAGATCCGCCGTGCAACATGCCCGCGCTGTTCGGTCCCTCGATCCGGCCGGAACGGTCATCCTGGCCACGTTCGATAGCCCCCGCAAGGCCGCGGAAGCCCAGCGCTCGTTGCTCGGCGACCCGCGCGTGGCCGGGGTCGCGCCAAATGTGCAGCGTTTCCTCGCCTGGGAGCCCAATGATCCGGACCTTGGCAAGCAGAGGGGCTGGCTCGACCAGATCAATGCGACCCAGGGATGGGATATCACGACCGGCGACATCGGCGATCCGAACCGGGCTCATTCGGTGGTCGTGGCAGTTGTCGATAGCGGCGTCAGCCCGACTCACCCCGATCTGATCGAGCGACTGACACCTGGCTACAACGCGATTGACGGGACGGATAACACCGCGGATATCGGCGGGCACGGCACCCACGTTGCCGGGATCATCGCGGCGCAAGGGAACAACGGCATCGGCACGGCCGGCGTCGCGATGGATGTCCGAATCATGCCGATCCGCGTGGTCAGCAACGGTGGCGAGATCGATGTCGCCAACGAGATCGCCGGCATCTACTGGGCGGTCGATCACGGGGCAGATGTCATCAATCTCAGCCTTGGGTCGGACGAGTACGTTCAGGCCGAGCGTGACGCGATGCGATATGCGCGTGACCGCGGCGTGGTCGTTGTCGCGGCTGGCGGCAACAGCGTCAGCGCGATCAGCTACCCCGCGAATTACGACGAGGTGATCGCGGTTGGCGCGGTGAATGCAGCCGGCAACCCGGCCTCGTTCACCTCGCGAGTGTCGCGGATCGATCTGGCTGCGCCGGGTGTCTCGATCTACTCTCCCGGTTGGGACGCGCTCTACGGCAACTACTGGGCCGATGTTTTCTATTCGAACAACACTCCTGTGTCGGGCACATCGTTCTCGGCTGCGATCGTCTCCGGCGCCGTCGCCTTGATCAAAGCGGTCGATCCTGGCGCGGGGGCGGAGGATATCCGGACGATTCTGACCACGACCGCCGCCGATAGTGGCGCCCCTGGCCGGCAGGCCGGCACCGGCGCGGGAATCCTCGACGTCGGGGCTGCGCTGCGGGCGGCAGTTCACGGGCAGATTCAGGCGACCTGGACCCGCAGCGACAGCGCGGTGGCGAGCGGGCTGTCGTCGCGCACCTGGCTCTGGGGCGAGCGCGCCAGAACCTGGGAGATCGAGCCATACAGCGATTCCCAGCACGGCAGCCGACTGGTCTACTACTTCGACAAGAGCAGGATGGAGATCACCGACCCGCTCGGTGACCGATCCAACCCGTGGTATGTCACCAACGGTCTGCTCGTCAAGGAGTTGATCACCGGTCAGATGCAGATCGGCGATGCCGCCTTCGAGACGCATTCTCCGGCCCAGGTCAATGTCGCTGGCGACCCGGACGACGACCGAGGNNATCGCGCGAGATGGCACGACCAGCGCCGATGCTGCCTACGGCGCGTACGGCGTCGTTGGAAGTGAGTTGGTTACCGCGACCGGGCACCGTGTCGCCAGTGTATTCTGGGACTATCTCAATAGCAGTGGCGCGATCGTCACGCCGGATGGGCCCCAGACAGGCCGGCTGTTCGATCCGTGGTTCTACGCCACGGGGTATCCGATCACCGAGGCGTACTGGACGCAGGTGAAGCTCAAGGATATCTACTCCGACGTTCTGATCCAGTGCTTCGAGCGGCGTTGCCTGACCTATACCCCCTCAAATGACCCCGGCTGGCGGGTCGAGATGGGCAACGTCGGGCAGCACTACTACCAGTGGCGCTACGGCGTGCCGCTGGTTGCGTCGGCTGACGCGGCGCGACGCACCGCGGCGCTATCGGGCCAGTCGATCGACACGGCCGCTGTGCGCCGGCTGCTGCGCATCTTCAACTAGCCCTGCGCGGTCAGACGGCCTGCGTGCGCTACACTCTGTGCGCTCGTAAGTTGTGGATCGTTATGGTCCCGCGGGTGGAGGATTGACGACAGGTGCCTGCGGCGCGACCGCGATATGACCCGACCGTCAATTACTACCGAGTGTTGGACGTAGCCTACGGCGCTTCGCGGGAGGACATCACTCGCTCCTACCGGGCGTTGATGCAACTCACGCACCCGGATCGCGTGCGAGACCCGCTCCAGCGCGCGACGGCCGAGGAGCGCGCCAAGCTGATCAACGCGGCCTACGCGGTGCTGTCGCGACCGGAGTTGCGGCGTGAGTATGACGAGCAGATCCGCGCGACAGTGCTGTCGGACACCCTCATGCAGCAGTACACGTCGATGCGCCCCGGGCAGACCGGGCTGGCCCATGCGACTCCGAAGCCGCCGACTCCGCACGTCGTCCGCGAGCAACGTCGCGCCTACTATCTGGCGGTGGGTCAGATACTGGGCGCGACTGCTGCGTTTGCGCTGATCGTGCTGGTGATTGTGCTGATTGTATTTGTTCTGCCGACGATGCTGAGTGGCCTCGTCGGCTGAGCGTTGCCGGCCGGAGAGCGGCCATCTTTTTCTTCGAGATGTGCTGAAAGGGCGTCGATGAGCTCGATCTGGCTAGAGATTCTGCTGGTGCTGGTGCTGGTGCTGATCAACGGAGTGCTAGCGATGTCGGAGTTGGCGGTCGTCTCGGCGCGCCCGTTCCGGTTGCGCCAGCGCGCCGATGCCGGGAGCGCCGGCGCGGAGGCCGCCATCGAGCTTGCCCAGCACCCGAATCGATTCCTGTCGACAGTTCAGATCGGCATTACGCTGGTCGGGATTCTGGCCGGCGCCTTCGGTGGCGCTCGGATTGCTCGCGCACTCATCCCGGGGTTGTCCGAGCTGCCGCTGGTCGGCGGACACAGCGAGGCGGTTGCCTTGACGCTCGTCGTGTCGGCAATCACCTATCTCTCGCTGGTTGTCGGCGAGCTGGTGCCGAAGCGCCTGGCGTTGCGCCACCCGGAGGGGATCGCCGCGGCGGTCGCAAGGCCAATGCATGTCCTGTCGATGGTTGCCCGCCCGATCGTCTGGTTGCTAAGTGTCTCGACCGAGGCTCTGTTGCGGTTGCTGCGGGTTCCATCTGCGAGCGAGGCAGATGTTACTGAGGAAGAGGTCGAGCATCTGATCGACCGCGCCACCCAGGCTGGCGTTCTCGACGTTGCCGAGCAGGCGCTCCTCAGCCGGGTGCTGGATCTCGGCGACCTGATTGCAGGGCAGGTGATGACACCGCGCCACGAGGTCGTCGGCGTCGACCTCTCCGCCAGTGAAGCAGAGAATCGCGCGCGGATTGCGTCTGCGCGATACGACACTTACCCGGTCTACGATGGAGATCTGGATCGACTCAGCGGAATCGTGACTGTGCACTCGTTGGCCGGCAAGCTCGTGGTGGACAGGCCGCTCGACGTCAGCGCGAGCCTCGAACCGCCGCGCTACGTCCCGGAAACGGCCTCGTTGCTCGGCGTGCTTAAGCAGATGACAGTGACAGGCGCTCACCGGCTATTCGTTGTGGACGAGTTTGGGTCGATCCAGGGGCTCATCACGCTCACCGACGTGTTTGAGGCGATCATCGGTGATCTCGACGTGTTGGCCGGCCTCACTGCGCCGGAGGTCGTTGTGCGCGACGATGGTTCCTGGCTCGTCGATGGTCAGCTCGACACCATCGAGTTGCGCGATCTGCTGAGGGTTGGCAGCCTGCCCGGCGCTGGCGAGGGTCGATTCCACACGGTCGGCGGATTGATGATGGCTCAGTTGGGGCGCGTGCCGGCGGAAGGTGATTCCTGGCAATGGGGGGCCTACCGCTTCGAGGTCGTCGATATGGACGGGCTGCGGGTCGATAAAGTGCTGATTACGATCGATGATGCGTCGAATTAGCCCTGAACGGTTACGGCACTCGCGTGGCTGCCACGAAACCGTTACGATATGGATGGCCCCGGACCGTCGTGGACGACAAGGGAGGTTCTCGTGAACGAGGAGCGGAACGAGCGTGGGTCGACCAGCTGGGCGGATCGATTCGACCTGGATCGACCGCTGCCGGCTGAAGCCGACGTGGTGGTGATTGGTGGCGGAGTAGCTGGTTGTTCTGCCGCGTATCAACTCTCAAAACGAGGCAAGAAGGTCGTCCTCGTCGAGATGCGTGGCATCTGCTCCGGCGCATCCGGCCGAAATGGTGGGATGACCGGCGGCGGGACGATGGTGCCGACGCAGGTCGGCAGGGCGGTCTTCGAGCTCAACACGGAGAACCTGCGGCTGATTCAGGAGGAGCTGCCCGCTGAGCTGGGCGAGGATTTCTCGCTGCGGCTCGAAGGCAGCCTCGATATCGCGATGACCGACGAGCAGTGGGACCACCTCGTCGCGACCCATGGGTCAGCGTCGAAGGCCGGCGGTGATGTCGAGCTGCTCGATCGTGAACAGCTCGCCGACATCGTCCCGGTGGTCAGCGAGAGGGTCCTTGGCGCAAAGCTCAGCCGCCGCGGCGGACACCTCTGGCCGTTCGCGCTGGTTCATGCGATGGCGAACGGAGCGCGACGAAACGGCGCCCTCGTGTTTCCCTGGACGCCGGCCCAGGAGGTCCTCACCAGTAACGGCCGGGTGACCGGCGTGCGGACGTCGGCCGGGACGATCGCCACCGGCGCGGTCGTGGTTGCGACCAACGCCTGGACGCCGAAGATCCTGCATGATCTGCCGGCCGGCGCGGTGGTGCCGGCGCGCGGCCAGATCCTGGTGCACTCAGTTCAGTGGTCATACTGGAAACTACAGATATGCCTGACCAGTCAGTAATCTCGCTTTCTCTCNNCGCGCGGCCAGATCCTGGTGACTCAGTCGGTCGGGCCGGTCTTGCCGATGCCGTTCGGGACAAACTTCGACAAGGAGTATGGGCGCCAGACGGCAACCGGCCAACTGCTCTGCGGTGGATACCGCCGGTTGGACATCGACGAAGGACTGGGCCATTATGAGGAGCGCGTGACCGCTCCGGTCGTGTCGGGCATTGCGGAGTGCCTCAGTGGTATCTTCCCCGGGGTCGGGCATGTCCCGGTCATCCGGGCCTGGGCGGGGATCATGGGTTTCACCGCAGACGGGCTGCCGCTGATCGGGAGCTACGGGTCCGCCGATGGCCTCTATGTCAGCGCCGGCTATAACGGCGGCGGGTTCGGGATGGCAGTGGCGGCGGGTAAGGCGGTCTCACAGCGTGTGGCGGGTGAACCAGAGCAGCTGGACCTGACACCGTTCGACCCGAGCCGTTTCGCCAGCCGTGGGGTTTCCTGGGACAACCCCTTCACCGCTGGAGAGAAGAGTAACCCCAAGAGCTATAGCGAGTCGGGAGCGATCCGTTCCGAATCATCTGCCGAGGATTGATTTTCGGAGTAGACTTGCGCATACAGGACGGCACGCCCGGCGTTCACGGTGGGCGTGCGTGACGGTGCGCGCGTGGATTACGCGACGCCTTGGAGAATCACAGCAGAAACGCGAGTATTGACAGGTATGAGTGAGGAACGAACCGGACGCGCGCAGGGGCGCGCGAAGCAGGGATCGTCGGATCGACGCCGCACGGCCAAGCGGCGCGTCACGGACGATACGACGCGGCCGCGATCGGTGATCCAGCCGGATGAGCTCGACAGGCAGATCATCTCTTTGCTCCGTGAGGATGGGCGTCGCTCGAATCGCGAGGTTGCCCGGCGGCTCGATGTTCCCGAGGCGACAGTGCGCTACCGCGTGCGACGACTCACCGATAGCGGAGTACTGAAGATCGCGGCATCGGTCGACCCGGAGCATCTGGGCTATGCGCTGACATCGGTCATCTCGGTGACCGTCGAGCCGCGCAGCTTCGTTGAGGCATCAAACGCGATCGCGACGATGCCCGAGGTAATGTGGCTGGCGATCACGACCGGCGCTAGCGATCTGGTGCTGACCGCATCGTTCCGTAACCAGGAGGAGATGTTCCTCTTCGTTACCGACCATCTGGCGCACGTTCCAGGCATTACCCGGATCGAGACGTCGGTCTGCATGCGCGTGGTCAAGAAGAGCCATCAGTGGTCGACCGACCTCACATCGTCGATCGTCGGCAACGGCAAGGACGACGCCGTTGCGCAGATTCCGGTCGAAGACCGAGAGCCAGTCTCGGTCTAAGCGTGGGCTGGCCACGACCAGCGGCCGGCCGGCCGGGCTGGGATCTGCTGACGTTCGGCGAATCAATGATCCGGCTGACGACCCCGGCGGGCATCAGGCTGGAGTCGGCGGTTGCCCTCGACGTCACGGTTGGAGGCGCGGAGTCGAACGTTGCCGTCGCGCTTGCGCGGCTCGGCCGGCAAGTCGCCTGGGTCTCCGCGTTGCCGGAGAACGCGCTCGGCCGTCGGATCGCCCGGGAGATTGGCATGCACGGCGTCGACGTGTCGCCGGTCGTCTGGGTTGCTGACGCGCGGGCCGGCGTCTACTTCATGGACACCGGCAGCCAGCCGCGCCCGACCCGCGTCCTCTACGACCGGGAGAACTCGGCTATTGCCGCGCTGGACGCCAGCGCGATCGATCCGGCGATCGTTCGCGCGGCGGGCGCGCTCCATCTCACTGGCATCACCCCGGCGCTCTCCGGCAGCGCGGCGGCAACGTGCGTCAACCTTGCGAACGAGGCAGTCGATGCCGGCATTCCGGTGGCGCTGGATGTCAATTTCCGCAGCAGACTCTGGAACCCAGCGGAGGCGCGGCAGGGGCTATCCCCGTTGCTGCAACGGATCACGCTGCTGCTCTGCGGGATCGACGACGCGCGCACGATCTGGGGTATAGCTGGGCCGCCGGCCGACGTGGCCAGAGCGTTGCTCGACTACACCACTGCGAGCGTCGTCGTCGTGACGGCCGGGGCCGGCGGCGCGGTCGCTATCTCGCGAGCAGCGCCGAACATGGCCGTTCACCAGGCAGCGCCAAGCGTACAGCCGATCGACCCTGTCGGCGCGGGCGATGCGTTCGCGGCAGGGTTGCTCCATCGCTGGTTGGACGAGCCGGACGACCTGCCCGGGGCGTTGCGATCCGGTGTTGCGCTGGCGTCACTCAAGATGACCATTGCCGGCGACTTCGCGATTGTTACCGCCGAGGAGTTGGCGGAAGCGATCGATCTCGTCGACGGGGATGCCCACGCGATAGACCGCTAAGCTGGTTGCCGGAGGGTGGCGAGGCGATCCAGCGCGCTGCGCCGCCCCTCCGGGAACGTGAATCAGAATGTCAACGGGTTGCGGTCGGTGGATAGCTGGGCGAACCGCACCGGGTCCATGAACTTGCCGCCCTTGTGCTCGAAATCGGCTGGGGTCACCCCACGGGCGANNCACGGGCGACCGAGCAGCCACCTCAAATCCAGATCGGGATCTCGGCGGAGATCGTCTTCTCGAGCAGCTCGCTGAGCGGAGGGAAGCCGACCCCGTGGACGCTTCTGGCGACCTCGTCCTTCATCAGGTAGACGGCCTCCCCGACGAGGGCAATCTCAACGTCGATCCCGCCGGATTTCGCGCCGAGCGCAGTGACGAACGGGAGCGCTGCCAGAGTCTGGTCGTCGGTCGCGTGCAGCCCGACGCAAAGTAGCTTGGCTGTCATGTGGAACCCTCCGTGTTATGACGCGACGCGCGCGACCTTCTGAATGATGACGGTGAAGGTGCCGTCGTCGTTATCGTGGACGATTGTCGGGTAGCGCAGGTCGTTCATCAGTGACGGGATCGTGTAGCGGGCCGGCAGGTAGTCACTGACGACATTGAGCGTCGCGCCATCCGGCAATAGCTTGAGCGTGTTGAGGGTTTCGGTGGTTGGCCCGGGGCAGGTCTGCCCTCGGACATCGAGATGATTCGTCATCGCAGTCTCCCAGTGAAACAGGCAGTTGCGGATCGGGGAGGTTCTTCTGGGGGAATCGGCGGACGTGAGGAAATGGTCGAGAACTCGAGCGTGCTTCTTGCGATCTCCTTCTACGAACACGCACCCGCCGCGCCAGATCCCGACGATCTGGCTGCCGGTGGATCGGTCTCCGACATACGAGGCGTGCCACCGCCGCCTGCACAGTCCCAGAGTCGTGGTGGGACTGGCGGCATGGCCGGGAGCGGCGAACATATCGCTCCTGGCCATACTGCTGGCCTGTGCTAGTGCCCCATGTGGGCATGCTCGATAAATGTGTTGGTGAACGCCTTGGTAACGTCGACGTCGCCGGCCAGGATGTCGTGCTGGCGCAGCCAGTCGGCGTACGAAGTCCAGCGCTCCTCCGTCTGGGAGCCAAACGGGACCTTGCCGCCGTCGGTCCACATCGGGATGATCAGCTTGATGCCCTCTCGTTCGACTGCCGCGTCGGTCTCGGGGTACGCCTTGACGAGCTGGTCGATCGCCTCATCCGGGTTGGCTGCGGCTGCCGCGTAGCCGGCCACGACGGCGTTGACGACCCGCTGGACGACGTCGGCATGGTCGCGGATCATCTCGCCGCTGGTCACCAGAAGCAGCTCGTAGTAGTCCGGCACGCCAAAGTCCGCGACGTTGATGGCGTTGACCGGCTGACCCTGTTGCTGGGCGAGGATGGCTTCGTGGACATAATACGCGCCAATGATGGCATCCACACGCTTACCGAGCAGCGCCGGCATCAGATCGAAGCCGACGTTCACCGTCTTGACGTCATCGAGTGTCAGCCCGGCCGACTGGAGAACGGTCTTGAGCAGCGCGTCATCGCTCGGCACGCCGGCCATGCCGATCGTCTTGCCCTTCAGCTGCGCAGGCTCGGTGATGCCGGACGATTGCAGCGTCATGATCGTGTTCAGCGGATGCTGGACGAGCGCTGCGATCGAGACCACGTCGAGGCCCTGCTGGCGGGCGATCAGCACGTCGGCCTGATATGAGATTGTGAAGTCATCCTGTCCGGCGGCGACGAGCTGCAGCGCTGTCGTCGGGTCGGACGGAACGTAGATGTTCGGTTCGATTCCCTGGTCTGCAAATGCGCCGGTAGACTGCGCCATGTAGAGCCCGGTGTGATTTGACCACGGGTACCAGTCCAGCGCGATACTGACCTTGGTCGCCTCGCCGGGCGTGCCGGCCGGAGAGCCTGCCGGCGCGCTGGCCGGGGCCGTCGCGCTCGTCGTCGCGGTGGCGGCCGACCCGGCTGGTGTCCCGGTGGCTGCGTTGCCGCCGCACCCGGCAAACAGAGTGCCAGCCAGCAGCGCCGCGACGGCCACGACGATCCAGTGTTGCCGGAAAATCAGGGTATGCATCGATCTCCTCGTTCCTCTCATCATGCCGGCAACCTGCCGGTTCAATCTCCGCGCCGGGCGTGGGTCTGCCACGGCAGGACAAGCCGCTCGATGAGCGACACTAGTGCGAACAGCGCGATTCCCAGCAGCGCGGCGATCGTGACGGCTGCGTACAGGCGCGGTGTCTGGAATTGCGACGCCGAGCGAGTCATCAGGTATCCGAGGCCGGCCGACGCGCCGACCCACTCGCCAACGATCGCGCCAATCACCGACCACGCAGCGGCGATCCGCGTGCCGGCCAGCAGCGCCGGAAGGGCCGACGGGAGGCGGACAATCCGCATCAGCTGCCACCGGCTCGCGCCCATGCTGCGGAGCAGCGCGACGGCGTCGGAGTCGACTGCCCGTAGGCCTCCGACCGTGGCGACGACGATCGGGAAGAAGCAGGTCAGCACCACGACGATGACCTTCGGCGTCAGCCCGTAGCCGAACCAGACCAGCAGGATCGGCGCGAGCGCGATGATCGGAACCGCCTGGCTTGCGATCACCAACGGGTAGACGGCCCGCTCGACCAGCCGCGAGCCGACGATCGCGATGGCCAGCGTGATCCCGAGGACGAACGCCAACGCCAGCCCGACCAGCATTTCCTGCAGCGTCGTTACCGTGTGGCGCCAGAGCAGCGCCCGGGATTCGATCATCTCGCGGACGATGTCGCTTGGCTTCGGCAGGAACCACCGCGGCGTGCCGGCGATCCGGACTCCAATCTCCCAGCCGACGATCAACACCGCAATCACCAGCACGGGTAGCAGCACTCCGGCGACGGATCGCCAGGGAATGCTCCGCCGCCTGGTCGTGCCCGGTTCCGCGCGGGTGGCTGGCAGAGCGCGTTCACGCTGGGCGCTTGTCACCGACTCGATCCCATCGCGAACGCAACCTCGTCGTGGAGGGCAGCGAGTAGCCGGGCTTTCTGGGCAATTGCCTCCGGGAGATCGACCATCCTCGGCTCGCGTGGCCGCGAGAGGGTGACACGCTCGACGAGCTTGATCCGGCCCGGGCGGGCAGTCATGACCACGACACGGTCGGCAAGGAGCAGCGCCTCCTCGACGTCGTGGGTAACCAGCAGGATCGTGCCGCCGATGTCCTCCCAGAGATCGAGTAGCCACTCCTGCATCGAGCGGCGGGTGAGGGCATCGAGCGCGCCGAACGGCTCGTCGAGGAGCATCGTGTCCTGCCCGATGAGGACTGTGCGCAGGAACGCCGCCCGCTGACGCATGCCGCCGGAGAGAGTGGCCGGGTAGTGGTCGCCGAACCCATCGAGACCGAAGCGTGGCAGCAAGTCGCGCGCCCGCTTGCGTGCGTCCCCAACGTCGCTTCCGGCGATCTGGGGGCCGAGGATGGCGTTGTCGACAACAGTGCGCCAGGGGAACAAGGCATCGCGTTGCGGCATGAGCGCAACCCGCCCGGGCCGCGGAAGCGCAGGTCGTCCATCCAGCCGGACCTCGCCCTCGTCCGGGTCGACCAGGCCGGCGATGATGCTGAGGATGGTGCTCTTGCCGCAGCCGGACGGTCCGACAAGGGCGACGATCTCGCCGCGCCCGACCGAGAGGTTGACGTCCTCGATAGCCCGGGTCGCGCCGAACGTCTTGCCGACGCCGCGCAGGGTAATTGCTTCGTTGTTTGTCGATATCGTCGCCACGGTTCCCGTCGATTCTCGTCGCGGGACCCTGGCCTGGGGACAAGCGCTGGGCGGTGGCTGGCAACAAAAAACGCCGGCGCCATCGCCCAGCGTTCGTCGTGTCCGAAGCGTTCACCCGCAACGCGTCGCGAGTGCAGACATTCCTACGCTGGCATTACCCAGGTCAGGTCCTACGGTCGGTGGCGGACTGGCCACCCTCTCAGCCTGGCTCCCCAAGCCCCCGTCGCTCCCCCGGAGCGTTCGATTGTGGCTCCGATTGAATCAGGGAATGTCGCGGGCGTCAAGGACGCCCGCGTCCTGCCTACAGTTCGGTGACGACCGGGAGGATCATCGGGCGCAGCTTGGCCTTCTGGTACACGTAGCGCGCGACGATGTCTTTCACCTTGCCGACCAGGTAGCCGTAGGACATGCCGCCCCGTCGGAGCTGCCGCTCGAGGTAGCTGCGTAGCTCGGCCTCGGCGCCAGCGATCAGCTTACGGCTGTCCTCGTCATCGAAGCGGATCCCGGTCAGCTCGGGTCCGGCGATGATCGCGCCGCGGGTGAGATCCACGACGACGGTCGCGATGATGACCTGGACAGTGTCCAGCTCGTCCCTTCGACGTAGCACGACGTTGCGATACCGGTCGTTGCCGAGCGCGTCGACCAGCACCGACCCGCCGTTGACGGCTGGATCCTTGCGCGCGTCGATTCGTGAGAACGAAATCGGCACGCCCGACTCGGGGATCAGGATGTTGGCGCTGGGGATGCCGGTCTCGATTGCCATCTGCTTGTACAGGTGCATGTGACGGTACTCACCGTGGATCGGGACGCAGAACTTCGGGCGCAACAGCTCGATCATATGCTGCAGCTCGTCACGGGCGGCGTGGCCGGAGACGTGGACATTTGGCTCGATCGCGGAATAGCAGACGTTTGCGCCACGGCGGAACAGGTTATCGATGGTCTGCGAGACGGTCTCCTCGTTGCCCGGTACGGGTGTGGCAGACAGGATCACCGTGTCCCCTTCGGCGATCCGCAGCTGCGGGTGGTCGCCGCTGGCCATTCGCGCCAACGCGGCCGAGGCTTCACCCTGCGAGCCGGTGGTCAGGATCATAACCTGATTCTTCGGCAGCTTGGTGACCTCGTCCACCGGGCGCATGACTCCGGGGGGTGGGTTGATATAGCCGAGGTCGCGGGCGACGTCGACCGATTGGACCATGCTACGCCCGACGACGGCGACCTTCCGACCGTGATGGGCAGCCTTCTCGATTGCCTGTTCCAGCCGGAGGATGTTTGACGCAAACGATGTCAGAATCACGCGCCCCTGCGCCTGGCCGATGATCCGGTCGAGTGTCTCGGAGACGATCGCCTCGCTCGGCGTGCTGCCCTCGCGCTCGATGCGGACGGTGTCGGAGAACAGGGCCAGAACGCCCTCGTCCCCCATCTGGCGCAGGCGTCGTTCGTCGGTGTGCGGACCGAGCGGCGGCGTCGGATCGAACTTGAAGTCG
>MTKZ01000764.1_pt1 | contig 20775 bp, 16 predicted proteins | sample 1042781 | NCBI WGS metagenome assembly MTKZ01 (sample SAMN06212207, study PRJNA360539) | anaerobic digester metagenome | biome: Wastewater treatment plant; material: sludge; isolation source: anaerobic digester fed with sludge from wastewater treatment plant | place: Denmark: WWTP Viborg ... | reverse complement strand
TTCAAACGCCGGTAAGCGGTTTTAATCCGGTCCGTGATGTCGGCTTCATTGGGGTCGCTGGTCGCCGGGTCAAGGGCCGTGCCGCACCACGGGTCGAAGGGTACGCTGCATTCCCAGGTCACATAGTGGCGCTGGATGCCGCAGCTCCACAGGGCGCACCCTGCGGGCACCCCCGGAACCTCACAGGTGTCGGGGTAGTAAATGGTCCTGCCGCCGGGTCCCACCGAATCGTTATAGGGCGGGTCCGTGTCATCGTCTTCCATACCCCGCAGCGTAATCACCGGCGCATCCTTATCCACGATGGTCAGTATCAACTGGCATTCAGAGGTGAGTCCGTCATTATCCGCAACGGAGATGGTGACCACCTGCTCGGCTGGAAGGGTTTCCAGGGCAATTTCCGTGCCCGGTTCACAGGACTGACTGATGGCCAGGTCTTTCATGACATTGGTGCGACTGATGGGACAGGAATCCATGCAGGCATCCCAGGCATACACATTGCGGGTAAAATCGGGCATGGTAAACGTGTACCGGTTGGTAACCGGATTCTTTTCCACTTCAAGGGTTCTGTCCAGGGCGCATTGAAGTATTTCCGGCGGCGACAGGTTCTTCACAACAACCCTGAGCGTTATTCTAATGACACTATCGGAATTATCCGGATCCTGCACCACATAGACCACGTTGTACGTGCCGCCCTCCGGACAATTCTGAAAGGCGACCAGGTCGAACCCGCTCTCTTCTTTGCTTGCCGCCATGGGTTTAACCTCATCCTCACCGTCCTCGCCGACCCGCCAGATTTCGGCCGTGGGAAGCGTCTGCGGCAGGTGGCAATCCCAGTTGATGGTGGGCGCCCCGCCGCCCGCGGGTTTCACATACGGAGGCAGGCCGGTGCCCTCCATAATCCTGGGACGCCAGGGATTCGCCTGTTCATCCTTGTCCTGCTTGATAGCATCGGCCGGTGCCGACTCAGGATTCTCCTGTGCCATAAAGGTGTCAGGCATACCCGGGGAAACATCCGCTTCCACACCCATTACCTGCGGCATGAAGCAGGCGAAAAGCATCCCGCCGGCCAGCACCGTCAAGCCGAATCTTACGGATTTAGACAAACCTGTCATAAGTCCCATCCTTATGTATCAAACACATGCATTGTGTTTACTGCATGGCCCGTTCTTTCCGTATCCACGCACACGCGGCATCCCACCTGGTCTTCCCGCGCATGTCCCGGCTGAAAAGAACATTGCCATCTGTCCAGTGTCAAATACTTTCTTATGCAATCACGTGCATTTCTTATTTCCATTTCAACTGTTACGCCGCCGCCTGCAGACATCCGGCAGCGTTCTTCACGGCAATAACCGGTTAATCAGCACCTGGTCCAGGTAATCCTGAAACGCGGGTTGCACGCCCCTGGCGATACCGATATAGGCGATAAACTGATTATCCTGAAAGTCGTAGACAATATTCAGCTGATTTTTCAACGCATTTTCTTCTTCTTCTTCCATGGCGGCGGCGGATAGAAGCGTTGCCGCCGCGGTAACCACGGAATTGAAACTGTAGGGGGGATTTTCCGGATTGATATCGATGATATCCTTCAGCGTCGTTTCCACATCCCTGAAGCGGTCGTCACTGGCGTCATATCGCAGGCCGATTTGTTCGCGGGTGAACTGGTCGCTCCCGCGATACCACGCCTCCTCCCATGCCGCGCCGGCATAGGTCAACAGGACCGCGCGTTTTTCATTGCGCCCGTCACCGATAAGAAGGTCCAGGTTGTCCGCTGGTATGCCGGACGCGCTTACCCGGGCAACGGCATCCCGCAGGCTCAGCCCCTTGTAAAGAATGTCGCGCATCATTGGCGCGATCATCAGGTTGGACGCGAGCGGCATCTCCGGTTCCCGCACCACCGTACTCAGGGTAATGCCCGCAATATTACCGCCGGTAAACCCGAACGCGAGCCCCGCATAGGTGCAAGTGACATGGGGCACACCGGTCTCGGGCACATACATGACCATGCACAGGTATTCATTGTACCCTTCCAGGAAAACGTTCGTCGGCGCGTTCAGCGTCGCCGTATGCATCAAATCCCGGTCCACCATGTTCCGATAGGGGGTGATGGCCACATTGGAATAGCCGTCATACAGCTGATAGAGCGCGCGGGCGTGCGCCTGCTGCAACCGGGCCAGGTCCACCCCGGCGCCCTCGGCAATGCCCTCGATTTCATCCAGAATAAAGTCATACCCGTGTGTTTCCATAAATGCCGCGGCGGTATTCCAGGCCTGGAGCAAGACGCCCTGATTCTCCTCATTGACATACCCGCTGTTAAGGAAGCCGTCAATGGCGTCTTTCATGCCTTCTCCATAATGCCTGCCCATCCAATAATATTGGCTCTTGTTGCCGAGCGCCTCTCCGGGCCCCGGAACGCCATAGGCCACGGTCACGGGCATCTTCGCCCCTGCGTAGCCGCCGTTTTCATCCTGTTCACAAAAAGAGACGGCATCGCACCGGTCCCGGGTCGCATCCACATAACTGAATTCAGGATAGGTGGTCTTATTTTCAGGAGGCAACACACGCACCGGCGTGGCATAGACGAGATCGGGCACGGTCAGCCCCTCAAACGCGGCCAGGCTGTTGGCATACCGCAATTCAATAAAAAACGCCGTGTAAGCGTTTTTGTCCACATCAGGCCGTGCGCGGTAATAGCCAAGGTTTGCGGTGTCACTGTATAGGGATAACTCTTTGCTTTTCCAGGCGCCACTTTCCAGTGTATTGTTTCGAAAATCCCGCGCGCCGGAATCGCCTGCAGTGGCAAACCACATCCAGGCCGATTTGGGTCTCCGTTTGATGACATTTACTTTAAGTGACCCGTCGGGTTCTGTCGTATATTGATAGCGCGGCGGCGTCGCGTTTTGGAGAAATGCCATGTACCATCCCAGAAACCGGTTGGCGGGATGGTCGGCGCCCGTCAAATCAAGGGAACCTCCCAAACCGAACAGGGCATGGCCCACATTGGGAGTAAATATTTGACACAACCCTCTTGCGTTTTGTTCCAGCAGATTCATGGAGTCATCATCCGCAGCCAGGTCGGGCACGAAAAATTCATCCCCCGTGGCATTCACCATGAGAATAGATTTATCCCGGTACCAGCCCGCACCAATATAGTGATAGGGGTCCACCAGGTCCAGCAATGCCTTGGCGCCTTCAGACAGTTCAGGTTCCGCAAGGGTCGGAATCAGCCGGTCAAGAACACCTTCCCCGGCGTAATCATACAGGGCGGGTGACCAATATCCATAGGAGTTTCGATGATGACTCAGGTTCTTTTCCATGTTCAGCATGTTAAAGACAATCGGAGCCACGGCCTTGACACGGGGGTCCACGGCACCGGTAAGCCACGAGGTCCAGCCACGCTTGGAGGCGCCGGCAACGACAAAGCCGTCAACACTGACCCGGGCGCGGTCCATCAGGACGGATTCCGCCACGTCCATGGCTCTGACCGCGGCTTTTACCATGGGGAACAGCAACGGCCAGGGATTCCCCTTGTCTCCGCCCGCCGTGCCGGACTTGGCATCATAACTGTCGAGGAACTTGTCGAAAGTATAGGCAATGGCAGCGTCCTCGGAACGTTCTCGCAGGATCAAATCCTTAATGGAAATGTTGTCTTGAACATCCGGGTCAACCACTTCATCGGAAAATACCAAGGGCTGGCAAGGCACATTGCCGATATAGACGACCGGTGAGCCTGAGGCCACCGCCATCTGGAGCAGTTCGATGATGGGATTCAAGTAGTTGAATACTTCACGATTGGACGGGTTTGAGGAAATACGCGGGAAATTGCGGCTGCCACCATCCACAAACAACAAGGCGGTCCCCTTGTCCTTCAGGCGAACCGTGGGATTGATAATCACCATGGGATGGACCCAGGTGTTATTTCCCTTGTAGTCCCCTTTGACATAGACCTCTTCATTCGGATTCCAACTCAGCGAATACATCTCATTGATAATATAGACGTTGGCTGCAAAATTACTCCATGGCGCAATACGGGGTTCAGACGCCAGGCGCAGGTCAGCGGGTACCAGCTTTTCCACCGGAAACTTGAACTTGAAGCTGCTATCATCGAGATGGATGTAGTCCCGCAAGGCCTTTCCTATCCCTTCAATCTCGCCTTCACCCTCTTCAGCGACTTCACCTTCTTCTTCGCCTTCGACCTCGCCTTCGACCTCGCCTTCGCCTTCCATTTCCCCCTCGCCTTCGCCCTCGCCTTCATCTTCGCCCTCGCCTTCGCCTTCGACTTCGCCCTCCCCTTCGGCTTCTCCTTCCAGTTCTCCTTCATCCTCCCCCTCGACTTCGCCCTCAACGGGTTCGCCTTCCTGCGGTTCCCCTTCGCCGGGTTCCCCTTCACCAGGTTCGCCTTCCTCTTCCCCTTCGTTTTCCCCTTCCGTCAGGGATTGATAGTATTCGTAATCTTGCTGACACCCTGGATCCCATACCGCACTGCAGCAATAGGGGTCGTTTTCTATCACGCGCTGGTAAAAGAGATCATCGGCGGCATAGGGGGAGGCTACGCATCCCTCGCCCTCCGGTTCACCTTCGCCCTCTTGCCCGCCTTCTCCTTCACCTTCGCCTTCTTCTTCACCCTCCGCCGTCTGGAGGGTAAATGCGGTCTGGCCGGTTATCGTATACGGGGAAAGGCCCACAATAATCGTGCCTCGCAGGGTATAAGCACCATCCGGGCCGGACAATTCGTACCTGAGCGTGGCAGGGCTGGAACCGCTGCTGTACCATCGGACGCGCCGAAGTTCCGGGTTCCAGGAGCCGTTCGGTCCCTGGATGGCGCTGGCGGTCAACCCTTCGGGAATATATTCTTCCACCGCCCAGGCACCGGCATTCTGCGGCGGCGTAAGATACAGGCTGACCGTGGCGCCCTCGATAACGCGAACCGCATAGGCCGCCTGTTCGCCCTCGACGGGTTCTCCTTCCGCCGCTTCCCCTTCCGCAGGCTCGCCCTCGCCTTCGGGTTGGGCTTCCCGTTCAAAAAGCGCCGTTATGGCCGTGTCGGATTGCATCTTAATGCGAATGGGATTTCCCGCGCCTTCAAAATCGCCGCCCCACGAATGAAAACGCCATCCGGAAGACGCGGTCGCTTCCAGCTGAACCTCTTCCCCGTTACCATAACTTTCCTTGTCCGGCGTCACCTGCACCACACCTGCCGCGGGGTCCGGTTCTATATCTATCGTAAGCGAAAATTCACAGCCCGACAATGCCAGCAGCAACAGCGCAAAAGCCATTCCCGACATTGCCCGAACAAATCGTCTGCGCGCCATGATAAACCTCCATGCCTCTTAGTATACTCAAGGCATTCTATGTATCCCGCAGCCTATCGGAACAACCGCATGCTAAACCCCGTTCGAAGAGGTAAATTCTTTACAAAATACCCGTAAAAGCACATCACACGCCATGCATTCCCCGACACGCAGAGACAGGCGATAACACGCATCTGCCCGTCGCCGAGGATTACCAATATGTATCAAATGTAGTACTATACATGATAGTAGCCGTTTCTGTCAACAGAAATTTTAGGGAAGCGGCCATTTTTTTTGAGGGTATGTATCCTTCTTGTTCACGAAAAAACAACACGCATCACGTCGCTCTTTCAGGGTGCCTGCACGTGCCCTGTAATTTGTCTGCCTTCCCGGCTGTTCGGCCTTTCTCAAGTTCTGTTCCGGCGATGCTTTACCTGACGTCCCAGCTGTTCCATGAATTCCGGGTTTCCCAGCGTTTCCATATAGGCGGCCCGTTTCTCCGCACGGTGTTTGCGCCAAATCATGAAAAAATCATTGACAGCCCATGCGCCGACCACCCAGAAGAAAACCAGGATAAGGGTCAGCGTCAAGGTAAAACGGCGGGGTGAAACGGGCGCCTGAAAGACGCGTGCGCCCAGCAGGAGCACCACGGGAATCAACAGGAGAAAATAAAAACTGGGCGGCCTGCGCCGATGGGCGGCCACAAATCCAGCCTTCAGATGTTCCCACAGTGTGGGGGAACGTTTCATTTGGGAACCGTTGTCATTCACGCGTAATCATCCCGTGCGCCCGGCGCATTTCAGGACATACACCCCGGTCTGGAGGGGCAGCCCTCCCCGCCCGCCATGGAACACTTGGAACAGCACGGCTGCGGGGTCGATTTGCTGCGGGGGGTTATACGGCTCATTTGACGTTCCATTCGTTTAGAACCGCATGACGGACACGCAACATGTTCATTAGATTGTACCAGCAGTTCCACCTGAGCGTTACACTTGTTACAAATATATGCAAATAAGGGCATCCGGTTCATTCCTTGCCTGTATTCACCGACACTGGGCGGCATAAAAACAATTCACCTGCCCTGTGGATTTTACCATTCCGGGGCACAGCGCTTCATGTTTTAAACGGGGCAGGACCTGTTGGTTTAAATTTATCTGTGGTCCCGGGGTTATCCTGCCCGCTCCGCGTAGGCGAGAAACGCGCGAACATTATCACGGGGTGTGTCTCGGGTGACTTCGCACCCCGCGGCGAGGATGTAGTTTTCCCCCGCTTCCGCGTGGCAGTGCTGCAGAACGCCGGTAACCGTGTTCACGTCCCCATCGCGCAACACGCTTACAGGGTCCATATTGCCTGCCAGCACCTGGCCCGGCCCCATGGCGGCACGCGCGTCGCGTACGGGCACCATCCAGTCGAGGTCCACCATCTCGCAGCCGAGCCGGCCCATGGCGGCCAGGAGCGGGCGGGTGTTGCCGCAGATATGCAGGCGCACCCTGCCGCCCATCGCCTGAATGCCCGCCACAAGCCGCTTCTCCCAGGGCCAGACATACTGTTCGTAAATCACCGGCCCCACGAGGGACGCGGCCGCGTCGCCCAGTCCTATGATATCCACGCCGGCCTCGAGTTGCGCGCGGGCAAAGGCCAGCTCCATCTCGAGCACAAAGGAGAACAGGTCTTCCACAAACACAGGGTCCTCGATAAAATCCATCATGAGCGTGTTGATGCCGCGCAGGTCGGCCCCCTCCGCACAGGGCCCCTCGACCCATCCTTCAACAAACCTGTCGTTGCCCGCTTTCTCTTTGAACAGCGCCGCGGCCTTTACCCGATCATGCATACGCCCGCCGCCCAGGGGGGAAGGAACCTTCAGCCCGGCGAGTTTTGTTTTATCCGCCAGCAGCGCGCAATCCTCGCGCAGGGCAGGCGGCTGGTTGTCGTAAAACGCGACGGACGCGCCGCAGTCAGCCGCTTCACGGGCGGGGTCGGAAATGCAGGAGACGTGGTCAAAACCGAACTCCTCAGCCACCCGTAGCTGGCCTTCCACCAGAACGCGGTAGTCGGCGGCATACTGGCCATAGGGCTGGCCGATGTAATCTGCGGCAAACATCATGGTGATGGGCATGACGGGACGCCGGTCCACGGCCTTGCCGCCCAGCAGGTTCAACACGCGTTCGCGACTGTTCATGCTCCGTAACTCCCGCCACTGGCAGTGGCTTATTTCTCCAGGGCGTCCCACGAGGCCGTGTCTTTCGGCAGGTACCGTTCCAGGCTTACCGAGCGGCTGATCACGGCGCGCATGGCGGCCAGGCCGTCCAGCGCGCTCGCGGCCATGGCCTGCACGCCGATGTTGCCCAGGGCCGTCGCCTCGACAGGGCCCGCCACCACTTCGATGCCGCAGGCGTCCGCGGTCATCTGGCACAGCAGTTTATTCTGCACGCCGCCTCCAATAATATGGAGACGCTCCGTCTTTCGCCCGAGGATGTCGTCCAGATTGCGGAGGGTCGTGCGGTATTTCATGGCGAGGCTTTCCAGGGCGCAGCGGACAATGGCGCCACGACTTTCCGGCGCGTCATAGCCCGCCTCCCGGCACATGGCCTGTATCAGGGACGGCATGTCATCGGGCGCCATCAGCCGCCCGTCATCAAGATTGATAATCGCCCGGAAGGCAGGCGCCCGTTCCGCCTCGGCGGTCAGCGTGCCGTAATCCAGCGCGGCGCCGTCGGCGCGTTCCCAGGAGCGTCGGCATTCCTGGACCAGCCACAATCCGAAAATATTTTTCAAAAACCGGATCTTGCCGCCCACGCCGCCCTCATTGGTGAAATCCTGAGCAAGGCTTTGTTCACTGATATGAGGGGCGTCCAGTTCCGCGCCCAGCAGCGACCAGGTGCCGCTGGATAAGTACGCGTAGGGCTTATCGTCTTCCATCACGGGCACGGCGGCCACCGCCGAGGCGGTGTCGTGAGTCCCCGGCGCAATAACGGGCACGCCGGGGCGCAGGCCGGTCTGTGCGCAAATCTCCTCGCGCACAGGACCGAGCACCGTTCCCGGCGACACCGGGTCCAGCAGGAGACGCCGCGGCAGCCCGAGTTTGCGGATTAGCGCATCATCCCATGTGCGCGTATGGGGGTTAAGCATCTGCGAGGTGGAAGCGTTCGTGTATTCGCAGGCCTTTTTGCCCGACAACAGGTACCCGAACAAATCGCCCATGAGCAAGAGCGATTCCGCCGCATCCAGNNAGGAACTGGATACCCGTGGCCTTGTATACCTCCGTGCGGGGCATCATGGTGAACGCATATTCCTGCATGCCTTCATTGCGCTTGTCCCGGTAATGGCGGGGGTTGGCGAGCAGGGCGCCGTCGGAGGCGACCAGGCCAAAATCCACGCCCCAGGTGTCCACGCCAATGCCGTCGAGATCGGGACCATGCAGACGAACACATTGGGCCAGGCCTTCGCACAGTTCCTCATAAATTCGCGCCACGTCCCACTGGCGCACGCCGAGCATGGTAAGGCCTTCGGTGCGAAACCGGTGCACCACCTCCAGTGAGAGCTGGTTCGCTTCAAGTACGCCGAGAACCGCACGCCCACTTTCCGCACCAAGATCAAAAGCCAGAAAACGATAGGGTCTGCTCATCCGGATATCCTCCAAAAGTATTAACCACAAGTTCCCATACAATAAAGGTTTTTCGACTTCCGGAGCAAACTCCCCTTTCAGGAACCGTAACGAAACATGCTATACTGGGTCATGGTTTTGAAACCTTACTCCTCTGAAACCGATCATGCGACAACAGCGTCCCGAATGCCGTTGCCGCCCTGGTTGCGCGTTGCCTGGCCGCGGCCCGGCGCCGTGGACCGGGTGCGCGACGTGTTGGCAGACCTGTCGCTGAACACGGTCTGCCGCAGCGCGCAGTGTCCCAACCAGGGCGAATGCTGGAGCCGGGGCACGGCCACCTTCATGGTCCTCGGCAATAGGTGCAGCCGGAATTGCGCCTTTTGCGGCGTGGATACTGGCATTCCCGATCCGGTTGAGGCGGACGAACCCGGCCGCGTCGCCGAGGCGGCACGTTTACTGAAACTGCGGCACGCCGTGGTCACCTCGGTGACCCGGGACGACCTGCCCGACGGCGGTGCCGCTCATTTCGCGGCGGTTATCCATGCCATCCGCGTCCGTTGTCCGCAAGTATCCATCGAGGTGTTGACGCCTGATTTCGGCGGCAATCGGAATGCGATCGCCATGGTCACCGGAGCGCGGCCTGACGTATTCGCCCATAACGTGGAAACGGTTCCGCGCCTGCACCGCCTGCTGCGTGATCCCCGGGCCTCGTACACGCGTTCTCTTGAGGTGTTACGGATGGCACGGGAATTGCTCCCGGAAACGTGCCATGTCAAATCCGGGCTCATGGCGGGCTGCGGCGAAACCGAATCTGAAGTCATGGACACCCTGGCTGACCTATACGCGGCAGGCTGTGATGCGGTTACCATCGGCCAATATCTCAAGCCGCGGGGCGGCCGCGCGAAAGTGACGGACTATGTGACACCGGAACAATTCGCCCGGTATGCAAAAAAAGCCCGTGAACTGGGATTCTCTTTTGTAATGGCCGGCCCGCTGGTGCGCAGTTCCTATCATGCCGAAACGCTGGTTCACCATGCGTGTGAATGCGCCGTTACACCCGCCGGGGACAATATTTCACTGCCGCCCGCCGATTTGGCATAATACCCCGTAAGGGTGCTGAATAATATGGTTTTCAGCGCAGAGTTTATGCGCTTATTTCTCGGCGCGAAAGGTGCCCGGTTCATGGGAAATTTGGTTGAAATTATACTGCCCGATTTCGGCGGCGGCACAGCAGAGACACTCGAGGCGATCGTGTCCTGGTGGCCGGTCGAGGTCGGCGACGGTTTAAACACGGGTGACGACCTGCTGGAAATCGCCACGGACAAGGCCAACTTTGTGGTGCCGTGCCCCTGCGCGGGTGTTCTGATGGAAAAGCGCGTAAACGAGGAAGACCGCGTGCGGGTCGGGGATGTGGTCGCGGTCCTGGAAACGCAGGAATCCTAGGAGAGCGCCGGGCTTCGCCCGCGCTCTCGAAAAGACAGAGAGGAAATGTACCTATATGAAAACGGGTGTAGGCGTCATCGGCGCAGGCACGGTAGGCGGCGGCGTCATTGAAATTTTAACGGCCAATACGGATGTCATCCAGGATAAAACCGGCGCGCAGGTGACGCTGCGGCACGTGGCGGAACTTAAACAAGAATTGCTGAAGGATATCCCCCTGGACGGGGTGACCGTCAGCAGCGACGCCGCGGCGCTGATTCACGACCCGGAGGTCCAGGTGGTTTGCGAACTGATCGGCGGCGTCGAACCGGCCAAACGCTTCATCCTCGAAGCGCTGAACGCCGGCAAGCACGTGGTCACGGCGAACAAGATGCTGCTGGCCAAGGCTGGTCCGGAACTGGCGGCAGCGGCGGTAAAGAACGGGGTGCAACTGCGCTTCGAGGCGGCCGTAGCCGGCGCGGTGCCCATCATTAAAGCATTGCGTGAAGGCCTTGCCGCGAACCATATCCACAGCATCCACGGCATCCTGAACGGTACCTGCAATTATATTCTGAGCCGCATGACCTACGAAGGACTGGAGTTTGAGGAAACCCTGCAGCAGGCGATAGCCAAAGGCTTTGCGGAAACGCCCCCGGACCTCGACATCCTTGGGCATGACACCGCCCACAAGTGCCAGATACTTGCCTCGCTTGCCTACAGCACCAAAGTCAACCTGAACGAGATTCCGGTGGAGGGCATCACTAAGATCACCCATCTGGATGTGGCCTATGCCCGCGAGATGGGCTATATCATCAAACTGCTTGCCATTATCCGCAAGGTGGAAGGTGAAATCGAGGCGTGCGTTTACCCGACCCTGGTGCCTGAAACACACCTGCTGGCCTCGGTGCGCAACGAATTCAACGGCATCTACGTGCAAAGTGACTGCGCGGACGCCACCCTCTATTACGGACGCGGTGCGGGCCGCATGCCCACGGCCAGCGCCGTGGTCGCGGACATCGTCGATATCACCCTGCGCGGCAATACCGCTCCCGTACCACCGTTCAACTATACCCATGACATCGCCCTGCGCGACATCGGCCTGCTGGAAGGATGCTATTATGTGCGGCTGACGACGGAGGACCATCCCGGGGTACTGGGGCAGGTCTGCACCATCCTGGGCCGACACGGCGTCAGCATCGCCTCGTGCATCCAGAAAAACCAGGAGGAGGGCGCGCCGGTGCATATCGTATTGATGACTCATGAAACCGTGGAATCGGCCATCTCAGCGGCCCTGACGGAGATCAACCAGTTGGACTGCATCACCGAACCCGCGCAACTGTTGCGGACCCTCTAAGGGGAAAGGTTTTCCACCCATGCATAACCCCGGCCTTATCGCACGCTATCGCGAGCATATGCCCGTATCGGAGACCACGCGCATCATCACCCTGAACGAAGGTTCCACCCCCCTGGTGGCGGCGCCTGCGTTGAGCGAGGCGCTGCACCCGAAACTGGAGGTATACCTGAAATACGAGGGCTTGAACCCCACGGGATCCTTCAAGGACCGCGGCATGACCATGGCCATCACCAAAGCCGTGGAAGAGGGGTTCGAGGTGGTCATGTGCGCCTCCACAGGCAACACGTCAGCCTCCGCCGCGGCCTATGCCGCCCGCGCCGGCATCAAGTGCGCCGTGCTGATTCCCCAGGGGAAGATCGCCCTCGGGAAACTGTCCCAGGCCATGGTGCATGGCGCGCAGGTCATCCAGATACTGGGGAACTTCGACGACGCCCTGACGCTGGTCCGCCATATCTGCGACACGTTCCCCGTCGCCCTGGTGAATTCCGTCAATCCCTACCGGATCGAAGGGCAAAAAACCGGCGCCTTTGAAATTCTGGATGATTTCGGCGGCGTTGCCCCTGACTTTCAATGCATGCCGGTGGGCAATGCCGGCAATATCACCGCGTACTGGAAAGGCTACCGCGAGTATCACCGCATGGGGAAAAGCGACGGGCTGCCGCGCATGCTGGGATTCCAGGCGGCGGGATCGGCGCCCATCGTGCTCGGTCATCCCGTCAAAGAACCGCACACGTTCGCAACCGCCATCCGCATCGGCAACCCCGCCAGTTGGAAATTCGCGGAAGAGGCCCGCGACCAGTCCGGCGGATTGATTGACATGGTGACCGACGATGAGATTCGTGATGCCTACAAACTGGTCGCCCGAACGGAAGGTATCTTCTGTGAACCCGCCAGCGCCGCCAGCATAGCCGGGCTGGTCAAATTATCCGGGCAGGGCTTTTTCGACACGGTACAACCCCGGCAGGGAAACACCATTCGGGTGGTGTGCATCCTCACCGGACACGGACTCAAAGACCCGGACAACGCCATCGCCGCCGCGTCGGAACCCTATACCGTCGAAGCGGAGGAAGAGCCCATACTCGAACTGCTTGGATTTTCTACCGCACTTGTTTAAACACACGCGCTCTCAAACGAAAGATAAATCCTCCGGAGCGGGGCAAAACACACCCTAAAAGGAATAAGCTTTTTCAGTTGCCCTGCCAACTGAAAAACTTCGTTGGACTAAACGCAAACAAGAAAACAGAGCAAAACAGGGACTGACTGCCAAATAGCCCACGACTGCGGCATATAAGCCCTTTGGAGGATACTGCTATTTGGTCGTCTGTCCCTGTTTTGCGGGCACATGAGTAAATATCCACGGCGAAGCCGTTTAGTCCAACGCAACCGTTGTATCGTTGCAGGACAAGTCTCAACCGTCTGTACCGTCCTCCCCTTCCGATTCCTCTTCCTCTTCTTCCATAAGATTCTGGGTAATCGAGGTGGTTTCAAGAATAAGGCTGATCTTTTTATAACGGAAGAGTAACAAGGGAACATTCTTGATGGTAAGCAACTCTTTACCGCCGGACGCGCTGCGGACATGCAACGTGCCGGAAGCACAAATCAACAGTTCAAGAACATCCGGATAGGAAACGGTAACCCCCTTTGCGCCGCGTCCTAAGGAACTGTCTTTATGGCCGAAAGTGCGATGCTCGATTTCATTGTGCGTGAAACGCCACCGATCATTAAAAAAGGCCATCCCCATCATCACTATGTAGATAATGGCCAGAATAATGCTGATGGTAACCATTGTTGTGGATGATATACTGAGATCAAGACCTTCTATTAATTCGGCCAACTTCGCAAAAAACATGATATTCTTGGCCGCCTGAAGCCACAGGATAAAAAACCAGCTGCCCACAAATAAGACGAGACAAAAGATACTGGAATTGCGGCCCAAATCCACCCCCATGGCCACCATTACCAAGCCTAGAATGGCAACATAGGTCCAAGCAACAACGTTTGGCCCGAGCCAGCCCAGACTTTGAAGCCCCGCAAGCAAAAATCCGAAGACAATGAGGGGCCAGGAAAATACAAATTGCGGATAGGAGTAAATCACGACGGAATCGGGGGTGGATTTGGATTTCATGATCTTCATTCCCTTCTTTAAGTAACCCTATACACTTACGGAACTTTTTGATACTCAGGAAAAGATTACCACTTTTAAGCCCGTAACTGCCAACTTTTATCCGCAATACCCCCGGCCAACCAGGAAAGGCACAAAAACAGCAAAAGCAAATATCGGGGAGGCGACACAGGTCCGGGACACTTTACGGTTCCATATGCCGTGGGCGCCGGGAATCCCAGTCGCAGTCGCGACAGATCCACATGGGCCTGCCGGACAGTTTGCACAAACCCAGTGTAAGCATGTTTACCACCCATTCCAACAAAAGGTGTTCAGGAATTCGTACAATATTTTCCGAGCCGCACAGGGGACATCGGCGCAGTTCCTCGTCAAAAGTCCAGTCTTGTTCACAGACTTTGTTCAGCGCTTCCAAGGCTTCCTCATCCACCTTGGGCGGATTCATAAGCAGTTTCCGCGCCCGGGCGGCGTCCTTCGGGTCCACGCGCAACACAGGTCCCCGTGATAACATGGAATACCGGCCGGTCCACGCGCCCATTTTCTCCGCGCTGTTCTCCACGCGGATACCGTTTTCTTGAAGATAATTCGCAAGAAACGCCGCCTCGGCATAATCGGCACATTGTTTGATGGAAATGTATTTTGTCACCATGGCGGCAACACTCCGGAAAATAAGAACGCTCTTGCCTTAACAGCCAACAAAGAAAATCTTTAACTATAATAAAATCAGCACCATAAAAATAACAGTCATTGCGAACGAAGTGAAGCAATCTCGTTTGCAGCAAGCGTGTTTTAGGCTGAGATCGCTTCGCTGCGCTCGCGATGACGGGGTAACGAGATTGCCTTTCTTCAACGAATCGCCACCGCAGGAGGGGTGAAACTCCAATGACGATGACGCGAAAGGTTGCTTTCTTCCGCAAATCGCCGAACTCGCAAAGGCATCGGGAACTTAACCGAAACAGACCTTAGAAGCCACACACCCTTCACGCAGGTAACGCAGGAGCACATCCCTTTGGATGACCGTTAAAACGGCACGTATACCACCGCGAGGATACGCGCGCTGTGTTCTCCCGAAGCACGCACTTCGTGGGGCACCACGGAATCATAGTAGATGCTGTCTCCCGCTTGCAGGATATGGGTATCCCGGCCGTACACCACCTCCACAGCGCCCTGAAGAACGTACAGGAACTCTTCCCCTTCATGGGAAGAAAGTTCGGGCGCACTTTCCTTTCCGGCATGTACCTCCACGATGAAGGGTTCCATGTGCCGGTCCTTCTTCTGGGAAGCGAGGGAATAGAAATCGAGTTCCCCCGTATTCTCCAGCCCTGAACCGGAAAAGCGCACCACTGATTCCGCATGGCCGCCGCGCACCACGACCGGACCGCCCTGCTCCTTATCGTCCAGAAAGGTGCCAAGACGCACGCCCAGCGCGCGGGCGATTTTCATCAGCGGCGCCAGGGACGGCAATAACTGCCCGGTCTCAATATGCTCGAGCATCTCTGCGTTAAGCTGGCATTTACCTGCCAATTCCGCCAGGCTGATGCCGTTTTCTTCCCGAATTTGTCGGATAGTTTCTCCAAGATGACGTTCTTCAGTCATTCGATTCTTTCCATCATGAGTGTTTTGGCCCGCAACAAAAACCGGGGGCACCCCGGCAGGACGCCAAGTATAGCGGATATCTGTTCGAAAATTCACACATTGTTTCTCGTGCGGTGACGGGCTACCTTTGTCTGAACTCCTCGCGGGAACAAAAATACCTCTGTCCCGTGTTACAAACGTAGGCTTAATGTTTAAATTTTAAGATCTATACCTGTTATCCTTCAAAGGTTGTAGGGAAACTCTATATCTTAACAACAGGCAAGGAAGGGAACGACCATGCAAAAAGTTCGATTGATATACGTCAGCGTAATGACGGAGGAATGTGACACCGAGGCATTGCAGGATATTTTATGCACCTCTCAGAAAAATAACCAAGAGTGCGGCATATCAGGTGTGCTGTGTTATGATCCTGCTTTCTTCATGCAGGTTTTGGAGGGTCCCCGCGATACGGTCAATGAAGTCTATGCGCGCATTGCCGCGGATACACGCCACAAAAGTCTCACCCTTCTTGAATACACGGAGATTGAAAAGCCCTTATTCGGCGACTGGACCATGGCCTTTTTAAGGCCTGATATTCTGGATGAAGAAACCCGGGGAAAATTCAGTCACCAGGGCAAACTAAATCCCTTCCTGTTAAACGCAGACCAGGCCCGTGATTTTCTGCTGGCACTGGTGGAAGCGCGCCGCAGGCTTGTGTAGAGGAACGCCCTGCTGGTCAGTCAAGGCGCTGGCGCAGGATAAATGTCAGGTCGCCCTCGTTAATCACGTCAGACGCGAGCCCTCCGTCATCTACGCCATTGGTACCGATGGAATACACGACATACCCCTCTTCATCGCGCCGATAGCGCAAGGGTTGAAGGTCAATCGGATCCTCCGGCACAGCGGCCAGATACTCCGGCACCAGCGCCTGCAGTGTCTCCGGAAATTGACCCTCTGCGAGTCGGTAGCGCCCAAGGGCCATCGCGGTCGCTCCCAGCGACGCGCGGGCCTGGTCGCGTGCCTTGGCCTGTGGAAGCCGGGTAAAACCGTATAGCCCTTTGCTCAGTTCCGGCAGGGGTGGGCGGTGATGGCGGCGGCGGCGGGAACGTTCCGGAGGATTCCGGATCAGCCGCCGGTCCACAAGGCGATCACAGACCGCCTGCGCCTCGGGATAAGGCAAGCGTATCCCCGCGATCAGTTCTTCCATGGCGGAGAAGTAATGGTCCCATTCCCTATTGTAGAGCCCCAGGGCGGAAGCGGCCGAAACAATTGGCACGGCGTATTCCTCCTTTGCCCAGTCTTCATCCGCGGTGGCCAGCATTGCCGGATTTTCAAAGGCCATAATCCCGAAAACACGCTCCCCAATCAAGGCGTAGTAAAACTCGTCCGGAATATGAACGTCACTAAACCACTGTTGCAACCAGGCCAGTTGGCTATCATCAAAGGCCACCTGCGCCAGTACTTCACGCGTCGTATCAAAAATAATCCCGACACAGGCGCAACGCACCAGTTGTACTATGAGCACCGGTTCAGCGCCCAGGATGCGCACGACCGCCATGGCAGCGACCAGCGCTTCGTATGCCCGGACGGGGTCCCGCTGAAATGCGGCGTGGATGGCGTCCATACGCAGTATCTGCACATTCGTGCGGAAACCGGCCAGGTGCGGTAACGCCACCATATGGCCCTGGGTATAGTCCAAAACGACCCGGCCAGGAGACCTTGTCGCAGCGCGGTAAAGCAGGGCCAAGGGTTCCTTGTTCGCAGCCAGGTTCGCACCCAGTTCCTCGATATCCGTTTCCTCAAAACAGCCCTCCTCCTCGAACTGTCGCGTGAGCTCTTCCATCCGGTTCAGCGTTGGTTGATTGTAAAGCCGCCGAAGCATTCCGGCAGCTTCAATATAGAGGTCCACGGCTGTTTCGTCCGCTTCATCAGCGGGGAACAATGAGGTAATCTTGTCTTCCGGTATGACCGTTTCGCGCCACCGTTCCAGTTCCGTGGCGGACACCGGCAATCCATCGGCCTGTATCGCTTCCACATAGCCCGCAAATCTCCGTTCGGATACAGCACGGGCGACAACGAAAATAACGCAGGGGAAAACAAGCGTAATCAACACAGCCGCCATCAGGATACGCCTTCTTCGCACCCAGGGCGGCGTCTTCCGCGGCGGAGGGCATGGCCGCATACTATCATGGTTCATAGGGTTACTCCTGTAAGCAACATTATAAAGGATATCAAAGGATACTTTTAAATCGGCGCCGCGCAATTCCCTTTCACAGTCCCTGCGCTTTCGTGACAAGGCAACAAGCCATTTTACGACGCACCTTCCCCAAAAACGGGAAACGCAGGTGACCTGTTCCATCCCCGGCGCATCCATGTGGCATATCTATGTGGCTGCTATGCCCGGCTTGGATTTTATATCAAGATTACTTTATAGTATGCATACGGTTTCAACGGATTGGGAGTTGCTTCATGAAAATACTGTCGTGGATCTTTGTCTGTATGTCACTTAGTCTGGCGTGCGCCTGGGCATCGGATGAAGAAAAGTCCACTGCGTCTGACCAGTTGACACTGTCCCTGGAAGACCCGGCTCAGGAACAGGCGGCTTATGATAAACACTGGTACTTTGGGGTGGGCGGCACCAACTATCATCCCCGTCTCCGAGAATCCGAAGGGCAGATACAGCGCGAACTGAACGGCCTTTTCGACTGGATGCCGCGTTGGAAGAAGCCGACCACCTTCGCGGATTGGCGCGATGATTTTATGCTGTGGGATTTTGTAGCGGGCTTCGGTAGAGACCTGACGCCGAAGACAAATTGGATGCTATGGTTTGGCGGTGCTGCGGGGTCAATGACAAGTCGGGAGCGTTACGGGCTTATTTCCACCAAAATCAATTTCAAGCGCTCCTCTCTTTTCTTCGCGCCGGAGTTGTTTTACTATCCCCTGGGCAAGGTTGACTATGGCAGTATTGACGGAAGCCATGGCTTTCAGCGCGTCCGCGCCGCCTTGGTGAACGCCAAGCCTTATCTTTCACTTGTAACGGGCTTCACTTTTGTCAAAGCCGAAGCGGACGTCAAGTTCAAGGCACCCGCGCTGGGAACCCTCTTCCGCCAGGAGCAGTCGGAAAACCATTACATGTATACCGTGAGCCCCCGCGTTGGTCTTACGATGCCGATTGGCAAAAACACCAGTCTTAACCCTGTTTTCATTTATTTGTTCAACGGGCCGAATCACAGCACCGAGTATAACGGCTGGGCCCTTTCGTTCACCGTGCGCTGGCAGTTTTAGAAATAATACCGGTAAGGCGGCACACGCCGCCGCCGGGAAGAAAACAAGGAGTACGTTCATGTTTATGGTGATGGGATTGCTCACAGGTGCCCTGCTTACGGCGACTGTGGCCCCGCCTGAGCCTTACGGCCCCGTGCCTTCCCCGCAACAGCTGGCCTGGCAGCGCATGGAATACGGCATGTTCTGTCATTTCGGCATTAATACATTTCACAACGAGGAGTGGACTGACGGCACGAAGGATCCGAAAACCTTCCTACCTACCGAGTTCAACGGGCGTCAGTGGGTGGAAACGGCGAAAAAAGCCGGCATGCAGTACCTCATTGTTACGGCAAAACATCATGATGGTTTTTCCATCTACCCGACGGAGCATGGTGACTATAACGTAAAGGCCAGCCCGTGGCGCGACGGTAAAGGAGATACACTGAGAGAGGTGGCGGATGCCTGCCATGAGCTCGGGCTTATGTTGGGTGTGTATCTGTCCCCTTGGGACCGTCACGACCCGCTCTATGAAGATCCGCCCGCGTATGACGAACGATTCAAGGCCATGCTGGCTGAATTGCTAACCTGGTATGCGCCGGTCGGTGAAGTCTGGTTTGACGGTGCCGGGTCAAAAGGGCATGTCTATGATTGGAATGGGTACTATTCCTTGATTCGGGAACTGGCGCCAGATGCGCTTATCGCCATCTGCGGCCCCGATATCCGCTGGATAGGCAACGAGGATGGACTTGCCCCGGACACGCTCTGGAACGTGCAGGAAGTGACACTGCCGATTCCGGGGGCGGAAAGCGGTGGGGAAAAACGCTGGTATCCCAGTGAATGCGATGTGCCCATACGCAAAGGACAGTGGTTCTATCACACCGACGGCGCGGCAAACCTGCGCAGTCTGGAAGAACTGCTGGAAATCTACTACCGGAGCGTGGGGCTGGGCGCAGCGCTGCTGTTGAATGTGTCACCCGACCGGCGTGGACAATTGCCGCAGGCGGATACCCAGCGGCTGCTTGAATTTGGAGAGGTTATCCGGGACACCTTCAACAATAACCTTGCCGCACGCGCGCTGACCTCGGCCAGCAACATCCGCGGAAACGGTAAGGCTTTTGCGCCGGCCAATGCGACAGACGGATTAGAGGACACCTACTGGGCCACAAACGACGGCATCCATGAAGCCTGGCTGCAATTGCTTTTCGGAGAGGACCGGGTGTTCGACCGGATTGTGCTACAGGAGCACCTGCCTTTGGGACAGCGTGTCAAGGCCCATGAAATTCAGGCCTTTGTCGGGAATGGCTGGAAAACCATCGCCACGGGAACCACCATCGGTTACAAGCGCATTCACCGGCTGCCCGAGGTGAAGGCGAGGCGTATTCGCGTCCACATTACGGACGCATTCGCCCCGCCCGCCATCGAGCAGATCGGCCTTTATAAAGCGTCTTCAAGAGAAACGCCGTATTGACCACCACGGGGCCTGTGAGGCCGTAATAAAACCTTACAGGCCCCCCCGGGCAATTACGGGGTTTCTTGCTCCAGCAAATCCACTTCCCGCAAGAAATTCTCTCCGGACAAGAGCCGCAGGCTCTTGATTTCAAAGGGTTTCAAGGCAACGGATTGTTCCACGCCCAGAGATGGAATATAAAGCGTAGCCGACCGGGCCGTACCCGTGGGCTCGAACAAACGCACCACAAATCCTTCCCCGTTTTCGGCGCCCTTGAACGCGGTCATCAAAATGGTGTTGTCGGAGAGGACAACGCCGGGCGGGGACATGGCGCCGATGCCGGGGGGATAAAACGACAATGCCATAGGTTTCTCATTGTGGGAAAGGGCTTCCCGCTCCACACGGTTCATGCGGTCTTCAACGGGCCCGGCGTTTATCCAGAAGGTGAATTGACGTTCTCCCTGGTCGATGCGCGGCATGTACCGGTCCTGAGGCAAGGTCTTGCGGTTGCCGAAGGGATGGGCTGAATAGGCGGGTGAACGCAGCAAGGTCAACCGGATTTCATTATTGGGACAGTCGGAGCCATAAAGGCCGTCGTTAATGCAGGTCAGCGCCATATCCCGGGCTTTGGAAACGGCGGCGACCCACTTCTGCGCCACCACCTCGCGCTCCTTGCCTGGAAGGTTGTCGCGGCCATAGGCGACC
>MTKZ01123891.1_pt1 | contig 20777 bp, 18 predicted proteins | sample 1042781 | NCBI WGS metagenome assembly MTKZ01 (sample SAMN06212207, study PRJNA360539) | anaerobic digester metagenome | biome: Wastewater treatment plant; material: sludge; isolation source: anaerobic digester fed with sludge from wastewater treatment plant | place: Denmark: WWTP Viborg ... | reverse complement strand
CCTTCTCGGTGGCACGCCCGGACATGCCTTCGAAGAAGACCTCCGCCGGGTTCTTGAATCTCTGAAGGGCGACTCTCGACGGCTGGTCATGTTCGAACTGCCGCTGCCGCCGTTCTCCAACAGGTATGGCCGTATTCAACGCCGTCTGGCGTCAGAGTTCGACGTCGCCCTGATCCCCAAGCGCGTCTTGTCGCACGTGATCGGCTCGGCACGAGGCACGCTCGACGGCCTGCACCTGTCCGACGACGGCCACCGGCAGATCGCCGAGACAGTCCGCCGGGTCATCAACATACCCGCACCCGCCGCACCATCGGGCTCGTGACAGGTCAGAGTAAGGCTTGTCAGAGCGAAGCGTCGACCTGCCGCCTTCAGTGCGTCGCATCAGGCATCAGAAAGACCACCGGATGTCTGAGATGCTCTCGGCGCGTCTGAGGGTGGTTGTGGTTGTCTCCTGAGGGTTGTATCCGACAGTGTTTGGGGATAGGCTAGAGTCTATTCGCGAGGGTGCGTCGAGTATGCGACGGTCGGTTGGGTTGGTGCGACGGCCGGAATCGGCGGGTTGTCAACGGGATCGACGACAAGAAAACTAACGTGGCCCGTTTTTCGCGTCTTTACTGTCCGGAAAGGGAGGGGTACGACAACGCCGAGCAAGGCGCCGGCTTTGCAGGCAGGTACGTCTCAGTCCTGAGCCAGAAAAGGCGTGGCGCTGTCATACACTAGGATGGCGAGGCGGTCGCCTATTGGCATTCTGTGACGCTGTAGTCAGACTGACGTCAGCTACACCAGCCGAATCGCGCGGGTAGGGCATTATGCCAAGACAGGTGGTTATCGAAAACCCGGTCATCAACTCGCCATTCAGCGAGCCGCAGCGCCATTTCCACTTTGACGACGAAGGCATCACCGACACCATCGTGGATAAGCGCCGTGAGAGCAGCTACTTCGTCCCCATCGCCCAGCCCCGCAAGAAGGCCGGCGGTGCAAAGCAACTGGTCTTCGATACCGAGTGGACCGCCGACCGCATCGAGCCGAACAAGATGGTCAACGTCATCCGCCAGAAGATCAAGCTTTGGCGAGAGGGCCGCTATACCAGCGACGTAACCGCCGTCACGGCCCGGCTGCTCCAGCACTGGCGCAGCACTGACCGTGCCCGCCGGCTGTTTTTCTGTCAGATCGAGGCCCTGGAGACGCTCATCTACATCGCCGAGGTCGCCCGCAAGTACGGCGACAACTCTATCGAGAACGAGATTCGCAACGCCAACGAGGACGCCAACCCCGGCCTTTTCCGGATTGCGTCGAAGATGGCCACCGGCAGCGGCAAGACCGTCGTCATGGCCATGCTGATCGCCTGGCAGACCCTCAACAAGATCGCCAATCCGCAAGACTCGCGCTTTACCGACAGCTTCCTGGTCGTCACGCCCGGTATCACCATTCGCGACCGCCTGCGTGTCCTGCTGCCCAGCGACCCCGGGAACTACTACCGAGCGCTGGACATCGTCCCGGCCGACCTGATGGACCAGCTTGGCCAGGCGAAGCTCGTCATCACCAATTTCCACGCCTTCAAGCGCCGCGAGAAGGTCAAGGCCGGCAAGCTCACGAAGGATGTTCTCGGCAACAACGATGCCGCCAACGGCTCGGCCTTCACCGAGTCCGAAGGCGAGATGGTCCGCCGCGTCTGCCGCGGGCTTGGCCACAAGCGAAATGTCATCGTCATCAACGACGAGGCCCATCACTGCTACCGTCATGGCGCCGGCGGCGTGGAAGAGAAGCTCACCGGCGATGACCGCAAGGAAGCCGAGAAACGGGACGAAGCCGCCCGCATCTGGATCAGCGGCCTGGAGGCGGTGCAGCTCAAGCTCGGCATCAAAGCCGTCTATGACCTCTCGGCCACGCCTTTCTTCCTGCGCGGCAGCGGCTATCCCGAAGGTACGCTGTTCCCGTGGGTCGTCTCGGACTTCTCGCTGATCGACGCCATCGAGTGCGGCATCGTCAAGGTCCCGCGCGTGCCCGTGTCCGATGACGCGATGGACAGCGAACTGCCCACATACCGCAACATCTGGCATCGCATCCGCGACGACCTGCCCAAGAAAGGCCGCGGCACCGATGCGGTTTCCGGCGAGCCGAAGCTGCCGGTCGTTCTCGAAGGCGCCCTGCACAGTCTCTACGCCAACTATGAGAAGTGCTTCCGGCGCTGGGAAGCCAACGCGGAGGCCCGCGCCGCCGGCCGGACGCCGCCGGTCTTCATCGTCGTTTGCAACAACACCAACGTCTCGAAGATGGTTTTCGACTACATCGCTGGCTGGAGCAAACAGCTTCCCAACGCAACCACCGTCGCCGTCCCCGGCCGGCTGCCGCTGTTCAGCAATGTCGACGGTGGACGGTTCATCGACCGCCCCAATACCATTCTCGTGGATAGCGAGCAGCTCGAATCCGGCGAGGCGATGAGCGATGATTTCAAGAAGATCGCCGCTGCCGAGATCACCGAGTTCAAAGCCGAGTATCGCCAGCGCTTCCCCGACCGGGACGTGGAGAAGCTCACCGACGAGGACCTGCTCCGCGAGGTGATGAACACCATCGGCAAGCCCGGCAAACTCGGCGAGAACATCCGGTGCGTGGTGTCCGTCTCCATGCTCACCGAGGGCTGGGACGCCAACACCGTGACCCACATCTTGGGCGTCCGGGCTTTCGGCACGCAGCTTCTGTGCGAGCAGGTNNCTTCGACGCCTTCCCCGTCGAGTACGCCGAGGTCTACGGCGTGCCGTTCTCCTTCATCCCGTGCAGCGGCTCGACCACCGACCCCAAACCCGGACCGATCCCCACGCGCGTCCGTGCCCTGGAAGAGCGCATCGCCTGCGAGATCACCTTCCCCCGCATCGACGGCTACCGTTACGAACTGCCGGCCGAACGGCTGACCGCCAAGTTCACTGCTGACGCGAAGATGGCCCTGACCACCGCCGACGTGCCCACCAAGGTCGAGTGCGATCCCATCGTCGGCCAGCGGGCTATTCATACGCTTGACGACCTGAAGCGCCGCCGCGAGCAGGAAGTCACCTTCGTCATCGCCCGCCGCGTTCTGGAGCAGTACTTCCGAGACGACGACGGTAACCCCAGGCTGTGGCTGTTCCCCGACCTGGTGTCCATCACCCGCCGCTGGCTGAGCGAATGCCTCAGGCTCCGCGACAACACCTTTCCCCAACTTCTGCTGCTGGTGGAAAACAGCCATCAAGCCGCCGACCACATCTACCAGTCCATCGTCGCCGCCGACGACGGCCAGAAGCGCCTGCTGCCCATTCCCAAGCCCTACGACACGCTCGGCAGCACCCGCTACGTCGACTTCGACACCACCCGGCCGACCTACAAGACCGACCCGTCCAAGTGTCACGTCTCGCACGTCGTGGCCGACACCGAATCCTGGGAGCAGAAAATGGCCCAGGCCCTGGAGGAAATGCCCGAGGTCCTCTGCTACGTCAAGAACCACAACCTCGGCTTCCTCATCCCCTACACCATCAATGGCGACCAGAAGCACTACGTGCCCGACTTCCTGGTCCGCGTCGATGACAGCCGCGGCCGGGACGACCCGCTGAACCTGATTGTCGAAGTCAGCGGCGAGCGTGATGCCGAGAAGGCCGCCAAGGTCGCCACCGCCCGCAACCTGTGGATTCCCGCCGTCAACAACGCCGGCACCTGGGGCCGGTGGGACTTCATCGAGATCACCGACCCTTGGGATGCGCAGAACACGATACGGGCTGCGTTGCGTTCCGCGACGGCTTCGGCAACAGGGGGTACGACATGAGCGCCAAGCAAGGCCAGGGGTTGCTTTTCGGTGGTGACTGGACCGAGGAGAAGCTCGGTATACTTGAGACGTATCTGAAGCAATACAACACTGCACTCAAGAAGCAGCCCTTCACCAGGGTCTACGTGGACGCCTTTGCGGGCACGGGGTACCGGGAGAAACGGCGGAAACAAGGGGGTTTCTTCGACATCTTCCAGGAGACGCAAGAGGACGAATCCCAGCGGTTTCTGAAAGGATCGGCCAAGCGGGCCTTAGAGGTACAGCCACCGTTTCACAGATACGTGTTTGTCGAGTCCGACCCCGCAAATGTTCAGGCTTTGGAGAAGCTCAAGCAGGAGCATGAGGACAAAGTGGCGCCAATCACCATTGTGCAGGACAATGCCAACGACTTCCTGCAGGAGTATTGCAGGAAAGAGAACTGGCGGTCGGTCAGGGCCGTCCTGTTCCTGGACCCCTTTGCGACTCAGGTGGAGTGGACGACGATCGAAGCGGTAGCAGCCACCCAGGCTATGGATGTCTGGATTCTCTTTCCGCTCATGGCCGTTAATCGGCTCCTGGCGAATAATCCCGACAAGGCCTGCCGGGACCGTCTCGACGCTATCTTCGGCACTTCGGACTGGTTCGTGCAGTTCTATCGCACACACCGACAGAACAGCATATTTGGAAAACCCCTTGAGATTGTCGAAAAGGCATGTGACTTCAAGGCCATCACCAAGTTCTACCTCGGACGCCTGGAAACCATCTTCGCTGGCGTATCCCAGCGACCGCGAGTTTTGCTCAACTCCCGTCGCTCGCCACTGTTTCAGTTCTTCTTCGCGGCCGGAAACCCTAAGGGAGCGGAGATTGCCGTGAGAATAGCAGACCATCTGTTAGGGAGAATCTGAATGGGTGCCAATTCAGACATTGAATGGACGGAGGCGACCTGGAACCCGGTGACTGGCTGCACCAAGATCAGTCCCGGCTGCCGGAACTGCTACGCCGAGCGCATGGCTCGCCGTCTTCAGGCCATGGGCCAACCGAACTATCGCCATGGCTTCCGCCTCACGGTCCATCCTCGAGTTCTCAATCTCCCCCTGTCCTGGCGGAAACCGCAGATGGTCTTCGTCAACTCCATGAGCGACCTCTTCCACGAAGACGTCCCGGCCGACTTCATCCGCCGTGCCTTTCGCATCATGCGCCAAGCGCACTGGCATCAGTTCCAGGTGCTGACCAAGCGATCGGAGCGGTTGCGCGAGCTGGCCCCGACGCTGGACTGGCCCGAAAACGTCTGGATGGGAGTCAGCGTCGAGAATGCCGAGTATACCTTCCGTATTGACGGCCTCCGTTCGACAACTGCGGCGCTGAAGTTCCTGTCGATTGAGCCGCTGTTGGGATCGCTGCCCGATCTGGACCTCGGCGGCATCGACTGGGTGATCGTTGGCGGCGAGTCCGGGCCTGGCGCCCGGCCGATGGCCGAATCATGGGTGCGAGGTATTCGCGACCAGTGCGCTGACGCGAACGTTCCGTTCTTCTTCAAGCAGTGGGGTGGCACGAACAAAAAAAAGACCGGGCGACTGCTCGACGGGCGGGCATGGGACCAGATGCCCGCCGCCGCGGTTGTCTGAATCAGGAGGTGCAGGCGAGCATGGCGACAAAGAAGGCGAGCAACGGCAACCCCGGGAAGGGGGTCGAGGCCGTCCGGCACAAGGACAAACGCAAGAACATCCCCACCGAGGAGTTGCGTGACTTCGTGCGGGACGATGAGAACGCCCCGGCCAAGGTGCTCTACCCCCGCGACCCGGACCTCGACCCGCAACTGGTCTGGAAGGGCAAGGACGAGCAGGACTCAAAACCGCTGGAAGTGCCGGCCGTGCCGATCTATATCCAGGAGAAAATCCACCCCCAGGCCATCATCGAGGACTTCAAGGCCACCGCGGCCAAGGCCGGGCCGACCGAGCGCCAGCTTGACCTGTTCGCCGACTTCAACGGCCTGCCCGCCGACTTCGCCGACCGTGTGGACTTCTACCACCACGAGGGCAACTGGGCCAACCGCCTGATCCTCGGCGATTCCCTGCTGGTCATGACCAGCCTGGCCGACAAGGAAGCCCTCAAGGGCCAGGTCCAGATGATCTATATCGACCCGCCCTACGGCATCAAGTTCGGCTCCAACTGGCAGGTCTCCACCCGGAAACGCGATGTCCGCGACGGCAAGGCCGAAGACCTCGTCCGCCAGCCCGAACAGGTCAAGGCCTTTCGCGACACCTGGCAACTCGGCATCCACTCCTACCTGGCCTACCTCCGCGACCGCCTCGTCGTCGCCCGCGACCTGCTCACCGAGTCCGGCTCCATCTTCGTCCAGATCGGCGATGAGAACGTCCACCTCGTGCGGTGCCTGCTGGATGAGGTGTTCGGGGCAGGCAACCTGTGCGGCGAGATCGTATTCGTTAAGACGAGCGGGCTTGTTAGCAATCTCTTGGCCGACCGGTTTGACATTCTTCTCTGGTATGCTCGCGACATTGACAGGGTCAAGTACCGCCAACTCTACCTGGGGAAGAGCTTTGAAGAAGGAACGGCTGCCAATTACGGTTGGGTCGAGCTCCCCGATGGCCTGCGAAGAGGAATGACTCGCGAAGAGAAGGAGCAGCCATCTACGCTGCCGCAACAAGCTAAAGTATACAAAGCCGACAACATCACTTCTCAGGGCAACCCCTTGTTGCCGTTTGAGCATCAAGGCAAGAAGTACTCGCAAACCTGGAAGAGCAACCTCTCCGGTATGGCACGACTGGCGCGCGCATATCGACTGCATGTCGCAAAAAACTCGCTCCAATACGTTCGTTACCTCACGGACTTCCCGTGCATACCAGTGACCAAACTCTGGAGCGATACTGCAACGGGTAGCTTCACTGACGACAAGGTTTACGTTGTCCAAACCGGCACGAAAACGATAGAACGTTGCCTCTTGATGACCACCGACCCCGGCGACTTGGTTCTTGACCCGACGTGCGGGAGCGGGACGACGGCTTATGTGGCCGAGCAGTGGGGCCGGCGGTGGATCAGCATCGACACCAGCCGTGTCGCCCTGACGCTGGCGCGCACCCGCCTGATGGCCGGGCGCTTCCCATACTACTACCTCGCCGACGACTACCCCCAGGCCGCGGCTTTAACGAGCGACGAGGACATCAAGGCCTGCATCAAGAGGAACGCCCCGGCCGCGGCTTCCGCGCAGGATGTCCGCAAGGGCTTTATCTACAAGCGCGTGCCGCACATCACGCTCAAGAGCATCGCCAACAACGAGGAGATCGACGTCATACACGCCAGGTGGGCCGAGCAGCTCGACCCGCTGCTGAAGGACCTGGGCAAGGCGTTCGAGAAGAAATGGCAGGAGTGGGAAGTCCCGCGAGTTCCTGAGGACAAAGACGGCTGGGAGGCGCTGGGCTGCAAGGCGAGCGATGAGGCCGGCAAACTGCTGAAGTCGTGGTGGGACCTGCGTCGCCGGCGCCAGGCCGAGATCGACGCCTCCATCGCCCGCCGGGCCGAGTACGAGGTGCTCTACGACCAGCCGTATGAGGACACCAAGCGCGTCCGTGTGACCGGGCCATTTACCGTTGAGAGCCTCTCGCCGCACCGGACGATCAGTGTCGAGGAGAAGCGCGATCGGGCCGAGACCCCGCGCGACTGGGGCGCGGCCCAGGCCGCGCCGCCGCGGACGCTCAAGACTATCGGCCCGGACGACTTCGGGCGAATGGTGCTGGATAACCTGCGAACCGCCGGCGTGCAGACCGGGCGCAAGGGCGAGCGGCTGAAGTTCGAAACGCTGGAATCCTACGCCGGTCAGTGGGTCCACGGCCGGGGCGAGTACGTCGAAAAGGACGGCACGCGCAAGCGTGCGGCCGTGTGCATCGGCCCCGAACACGGGACCGTCGGCCCGGAACTGCTGAAGGAGGCGGCCAAAGAGGCGGTACAGGGCGTGGGCTTCGACGTGCTGATCGTTTGCGGCTTTGCCTTCGACCCGCACGTCAGCGAAGAGGCCAAGCGCTACGGCAACCTGGTGGTCCTGCCGTGCCGCATGAACCCGGACCTGGCGATGGGCGACCTGCTGAAAAAGACCGGCAGCGGCAATTTGTTCATGGTCTTCGGCGAGCCGGACGTCGATGTGAAGAAGACCAAGGACCCCTCGACGAAGCTCGGGGCAGGCGAGCAGGTCACGGTGGAAATCCGCGGGCTGGACGTGTACGACCCGACGACGGGAGAGATTCGATCCAGCAGCACCGACGACATCGCGTGCTGGTTCATCGACACGAACTACAACGGCGAGAGTTTCTTCGTGCGGCACGCCTACTTCACCGGGGCGGATGAGCCGTATGACAAGCTCAAGCGCGCCTTGCGGGCCGAGGTGGACGAAGCCGCCTGGTCGGCTCTGTATTCGACGGTGAGCCGGCCGTTCGACAAGCCGGAGAGCGGCAAGATCGCGGTGAAGGTTATCAACCACTACGGCGACGAGGTACTGAAGGTGTATGAGGTGAAGTAGCGTCCTATGGACAAGAAAATGGAAAAAAAAGTTTCCGGTTGGCCTTTGGGGGGCGACCAAGTCTCTGAGACCGGTAGGTCGTGCTCCCCACGACATCCTCTTGCCGGAAAGAACGGGCTTAACTCTCGACTCTTGACATTTGCGCGGGAGTTGAAACCGCGAAGCACGCCAAATAGGCGAAAGCGTAGTCGATACGCCGCTGTGCCCGCAGGTGTCCACTTGGCGGCTCCGTGCCGGTTTGTTCAGGTTCACCAGGGACGCTCTGGAATCAGGGACGCTCGGGGATCAGAGCGCATTTAGATGCCAACCGGTCAAGCTGCGGGAACACGGACACATGAGAGAAGGACCACGGATTGCACGGATGACACGGATCGAGGGTCACACTTGAGTTCTGATCCGTGATATCAGTGATATCCGTGGTTGAGTACCCGGCGTTTTCCTCTGCGTCCTCGGGGAGCCCGGTAGGTCGTACTCCGCACGACATCCTCTCGTCAGAGCAACGGACTCACGCACCAACAGACTAACAGACCAATAAACCAAAAGCCGTAAAAACGTGTCAGCATGATTTTATTAACCCGGGGGCCATGACCGCCGGACGGTGAACAGTTGCGGGCGGGCAGTCCGCCGGGGCGGACCCTGCGGGTGGAAAGCGGCCCGCCTCCGGGGNNCCGCCTCCGGGGAGATCGCATTCAGACGGTCGTGTGAGCCGCGATGGTCGGGTTTTCACGCGCCGACCTGTTGGGCGGACTCGGGCTGGTAGAGCACCTGTTCGATGCGGAGCTGCTGCACGCCGCCGGGGGTGCTGAAGCGGATCGTGTCGCCGGCCTTGTAGCCGAGCACGGCCGCGCCGATCGGAGCGACCACGGAAATGCGGCCGCGGTCGGGGTCGGCCTGTTCGGGGAAGACCAGGGAGAACACCATCGGCTCTTCATCGCCGGAGGCCCTGACCTGCACGCACGAGTACATCGTGACCACGTCCGGCGTGATCTCGTCGGGAGCAACGATCTTGGCACGCCTGAGCTCGTCCTGAAGCACGCGCAGATTCGCCATGTCTCGCCCGCTGTGCCGCAGTCCGGCCTTGAGAAGCTCCTCGAGTCTCCTGGCATCATCCTCGGTGATGTAAATTGTTCTTTTGGCCATGACACCATCCTCCCTGGCCTCGCGGTCGGGACATCAGAAAACACACATCAACGGTTTGCCTGGAGGGACCTCTCACCGGAGTGCAACGAGCCCGCGTCGAACAGGTCACCTGCTCTCACGCCGAATCGCCTCCGGCAGAACTCCCGTTTGACGCGCCGCACCAGCCGTCTGGCGGCGCTTCGCAGGACCATTTCAGCGTCCGTGCCTCGGGCACGCACCGTTACCGTGCCTGAAGCGGTCAACACGGCCTCGATCGTGCATCGCAGGTCGAGGCCGCCCTTGGGACCGTTCACGTCCTCAATGAACACCTTCGCCTGCCTGATCCGACACGCCCATCCTCCGAGGAGCAGTCGCAACCGTTGCTCCAAAGCGCCCCGCGAAGGGTCCTCCAATACGACACCGCGTGCCGAGATACACAAGCGCATGTCCGCCTCCCCGGAGGGAGCCTCTGACCTTATTGGTCCACACCCCTATTGTACGGTAGTCCGGTCGATGAGGAAGAGATGAAATCTCGAATTGACTTTTCGATAATTCCTAACGACAATCAACGCATGGACTGGCTCAACTATCACCACCTGTTTTACTTCTGGATGGTCGCCCGGGAAGGCTCGATCACCGCCGCGTGCAACCGGCTGTTCCTCTCGCCGCCCACCGTGTCGGCCCAGATTCGGGAGCTTGAGGACGCCCTGGGCGAGAAGCTCTTCACCCGCTCCGGGCGGGGGCTGGTGCTGACCGAGGCCGGACGGGTGGCCTATCGCTACGCCGACGAGATCTTCTCGCTGGGTCGGGAGTTCGTGGATGTGATCAAGGGCCGGCCGGGCGGCACCTCGATCCAGGTGAGCATCGGGATCAACGACGTGCTGCCCAAGCCCGTCGCTANNGGTGTTCCGGCTGGCCGGCCCGGTGCGGGTGGAGTGCATTCAGGGGACCCCGGCCCAGTTGCTCCCGCCGCTGGCGGTTCACGAACTGGACCTGGTGCTCTCGGATGCGCCGGTCAGCCCGGAAATCCGGGTGCGGGCTTACAGTCACCTGCTGGGTGAGTCGTCGATCACCCTTTTCGCCGCGCCCAAGCTGGCCCGGCAGCTGCGGTCGGGCTTCCCCAAGTCGCTGAATGGGGCGCCGGCCCTGCTCTCGGCGCCTGGCAGCGCATTGCGCATCGCGATGGAGAGGTGGTTCGAGGCCGTTCGCGTCCGGCCCAAGATCGTCGCCCACTTCGAGGACATCGCGCTGTTGAGCGTCTGCGGCCGGCACGGACACGGCTTCTTCGCCGGCTACAGCGTGATTGAAGACGAGATCGTCCGCGATTATCGGGTCGAGGCGATCGGCACGATCCAGAAGTATCAGGGGCAGTTTTACGCCATCAGCGTCGAGCGGCAATTGAAACACCCCGCGGTGGTCGCCATCACGCAGGCCGCGAGGGCGCGGTTGTTTGCCTGAACGGCGGTTGTTCTCCGCCTCACAATCGCCAGCCCAAGTTCAAGAAGAACCTGGGCCACCTGGGCCACCCCGACACTGCTAACAGAGTGGCACACGGCGGTGTTTGCCTGCTGGGCGGCAAGTCCTTTCTCCATGGCGGCTTAGAACGGCCTTCCGGTGTTTCGGGCGGTGGTGTAACCTTCTGGCAGGTCGGTGCTCTTTGGTGTGGAAGGGCACAAAGGAGGACGACCTTGCACGAAGATGCCATTGCCATCGAAGCAATCAAGTCAGGTGATCGAGATCGCTACGCCGAACTGGTGGAGCGGTACTCGCGGCTGGTCTATGGGATCGCCTGGAGCCGCCTGGGCGACAGCAACCTGAGTGAGGAGGCTGCCCAGGAGGCATTTGTCCAGGGATTCCGATTCCTGGGTACGCTGCGACGTCCGGAGCGTTTCGGGTTCTGGATCGGCAAGATCGCGCGGAATGCCGCCGCGCGACTCCAGAAGAGAAATCGCCGTACGCTGCGGAGTCTGCATCGTTGGCAACTCGAACAGGGCACAACCGCAGTCAGCGAGGACACCGATGAAGGCATGTTCGACAAACCGGTGCAGGAACTGCTGAGCGAAACGCTCGAGGACCTGAGCGAGGCGCACCGGGAGTGCCTGGTGCTGTTCTACCTCCAGGGCAGGAGCAGCCGTGAGGCCGCCGATGCGCTTGGCATCAGTGAAAACGCCTTCAGGACGCGCCTCCATCGGGCTCGAGTGGATCTCCGAGGGAAGCTGGAAGCCAAGTTGGAGCCGGCCATCGAGAGATTGCGGCCGCCGCAGCGCCTGCGAGACCAGGTTCTGGCGGCGATGCCGGTCTGCCCGATCGGCTGGGGCGGCAAGGGGCTTTCGTTCAGTACGCTGATCGGCGGGCTGCAGGTCATCGGGGCTTCGCTGCTCTCGCCGCTGCTGGCGCTCCTGGTGGTGAGTTGGGTCGGCCTTGAGATAACTCACAACTACCGGGAAGGCGGTGAGTTTCGAAGGCGGATCCTCTGGCAGAATTTCGCGCTGCTGGTTCTGTTTATCGTGCCGTGGGTCGTGCTTTGCGCCTGGTTCAGCCGTCAGGTGGGCCATCGCACCCTATTCACCATTCTGGCGATTTACCTTGTTCCTTTGCTTGCCCAAGCTGCGCTGATGTTGCGCGTCAACCGCAGCCCGTTCATGATCGCAATCGTTGTCGGGACGGCAAGCGTGACCGTCGCTCTTCTGGCGGTCGGGCTCCTGGGGCTGCCGCGTTCAGTGTTCTTCGCAGCGATGCTCATCTTCAATGTCGGTCTCTGGTGGGGACTCAAGTCGATGCCCGCTCGCGCGGACTACAACCTCTTTCTGCGGGCTGCCAAGGGAGGCTTGCGGGAAGCGAGTTCGGCAGGAACGTGCCCGCGCCGGCCTTCAGCGGAAGATCTGCGGGCGTTTGCCAGATTCCTGGGTGAGAGGTTCCTGGCCGTTGACTACTCGCTGGGGCGATCGGGCTGCACGATGTATCTGCCGCCGGTCCGGAACAGCCTGGCGGCCAGTTTTCTGTGGCCCATTGCCCGCTATAACGGCTCTTCCTCGATCGGCGTCGCACCGGACGGCACTTGCATTGCGAAGCTGGCACCACGGGATGCCTGCCAGCTCCGATCGCACGCGACACAGACGGCGCTGCTCCTCTCGGAACTGCAAGCGCGCGTGTCCACCGTGATCGGCGAGAGTCTCCGGCTGTTTCTGTCGGGCGACGAGGCCGGGGCGGCGAAGCTTCTGCAGGCCCAGGACGACGAAGCCGTCTTCGTTCGCCCGGTTCACAAGCTCACCCGCATGAGGGTGCTGTTCTTGCTCTCGATGGTCGCCGCGTTCGCCGGCCTGGCCGATTTCTAGATCCGAGGGGGAGGTTGCTGCCGCGGCCCGAGCGCGTGGTGACCGCGGAGCACGCGCGGGCGGCGATAAACGGGGCCTCCCGGTGTTCCTGATTGTGGCCGAACGTCCATGCCAGGAAACGGGCGATGGATCCCGTGGCCCGCACACGACCCTTTTCCCGACACCAACGGAGCATCCCGGACCTGCCGGCCCTGAAGGCCCCTCGCGGGACCTATTGGGGGACCTCGCTCAGCGGAATCCCCATCGCCTTGGCCACGCCCTTTCCGTAGGCCGGGTCGGCCTTCAGGCAGTTGCCGATGTGGCGGATCTTGATCTCCCGCGGTGCGTCGCCCATCGCGCGGGCGGTGTTGCCGAACAGGGCCTCCTGCTGCTCCTTGTTCATGAGACGGAACAACAGGCCGGGCTGCGAGTAGTAGTCGTCATCCTCGCGGTGGTTCCAGTGGTCAGCGGCCCCGTCCAGAGCCAGCGGCGGCTCGGCGAACTCCGGCTGCTGTTTCCATTCGCCATAGCTGTTGGGCTCGTAGCCGAGCGTGCTGCCATAGTTGCCGTCAACCCGCATGGCGCCGTCACGATGATAGCTGTGGAACGGGCAGCGCGACCGGTTGACCGGAATCAGATGATGGTTGACACCCAGGCGATAACGCTGAGCGTCGCCGTAGGAGAACAGGCGCCCTTGCAGCATCTTGTCCGGCGAGAAACCGATGCCGGGCACCACATTGGCCGGGTTGAAGGCCGACTGCTCAACTTCGGCGAAGTAGTTCTCCGGGTTGCGGTTCAGTTCCATGACGCCGACGTCGATCAGCGGGTAATCCTTGTGGAACCACACCTTGGTCAGATCGAAGGGGTGGTAGGGGCACTTGGCGGCGTCTTTCTCCGGCATCACCTGGATGCACAACTTCCACTTCGGAAAGTCCTTTCGCTCGATGCTTTCATAGAGGTCGCGCTGGTGGCTCTCGCGGCACTTCCCGATGACCGCCTCGGCCTCAGCGTCGGTCAGGTTCTTGATCCCCTGCTGGCAGACCCAGTGGAATTTGACCCAGTAGCGCTCATTCTTGGCGTTGATCAGACTGAACGTATGGCTGCCGAAGCCGTGCATGTGACGATAGCTTGCCGGAATCCCGCGGTCGCTCATGACGATGGTGACCTGGTGCAGGGCCTCGGGCAGCGACGTCCAGAAATCCCAGTTGTTGCGGGCGCTGCGCAGGTTCGTACGCGGGTCGCGCTTTACCGCGTGATTGAGGTCGGGGAACTTGAGCGGGTCGCGCAGGAAGAAGACAGGCGTGTTGTTGCCCACCAGGTCCCAGTTGCCCTCCTCGGTGTAGAACTTGACGGCGAACCCGCGAATGTCGCGCTCGGCATCGGCCGCACCACGCTCCCCGGCCACGGTGGAGAACCGGACGAACAGGTCGGTCTTCTTGCCGACCTTGGAGAAGATCTTCGCCCTGGTATAGCGGGTGATGTCGTGCGTGACGGTGAACGTTCCGTAAGCCCCGGAGCCCTTGGCATGCATCCGCCGCTCCGGAATGACCTCGCGGTCGAAGTGAGCGAGCTTCTCCAGATACCAGACGTCCTGAAGCAGCATCGGGCCGCGCGGCCCGGCGGTTAAGACGTTCTGGTTGTCCGGCACTGGCGCTCCGGCATTGGTTGTGAGTTTCTTCTCATCCATCGTATTCTCCTTTCCGAGTCGAGAGCGATTCAAGACCAAGTCCCGTTTTAGATATAATCCAAATAGTCACGAAAAAAACTTACTTGTTCCGCCGGCGGCCGCGAAGCACAACCTGATATTCCCGAACTCTGAACCGGCCAAGCGATTCGGCGCCGGTCACGCGAAGGGCCTCCCAGGGCACGTCGTAGACCTTGCCCGTCTGTTCGTCGATGAAGTGGTGATGAGGCCGGACCTCGGCATCGAACAGGGCCAATCCTTCCTTGAGCAGTTGCTGCCTCATCAGCCCCTTTTTGACGAACAGGTGCAACGTGTTGTAGACCGTGGCCCGGGAGATGGTCGGACATCGCCTGCGAACCTTTGCCCAGGCCTCCTCGGCCGAAGGATGGCTTTGGCGGCTCAGGACCACCTGGGCCACCGCAAGACGCTGCGGCGTCGGCTGAATGCCGTGCCGACGGAGAATGGCGATCAGGTCCTGCATCGGGTTTAGAATAGGTCTAAACCAGGAGCTTGTCAAGCCCGCGGGTCCGGTGGACCGGCCGACGGTCGCGAGAACGCCCAAGACCGCCGGCGCGGCAGCGCCATCAGGACAGGATACCCGATTGAACCCGAACGGGTTCGCCCTCGTTTTCTGGGCCGCCGTTCAGCCGTGGCAACAGCGGCCGGTGCTCGATGCCCGAGGCAGGCGGCCCGGCAGACCCGTTGGGCCTGAAGGCGGTCTTCCGCCTGAGCCACCGCGGCTGGACCGAGGCGACCCGACCGGGAATCGGGCCCTGCAAGGCTACGCAGGAAAGATGCGTGGTGGTATCATTTCGCTGTTGCCGGCCTGCGCACATGCCAATGTCGTGAACACGCTGGAGCACATTGGCGCGGCGAGCGGCGATGCCCGCATGCATGCGGTGACGGGCGGGATGCACCTCCCGGCCGCGGGGGAGCGACGGATGGCCAAGACGGCCGGGCAGTTGTCGAGTATGATGATCGAACGACCGGGCCTCGGTCACTGCACCGGATGTACCGCGACGGCCCGGCCGCACCACGAACTGCCGAACCGATGCTCTCACTGCGTGGCCGGCACACGGATCGAGTTCGAGGAGCCGGCTGCGAGAAAAAACGGAAGGCGTGAGCGATCATGTTTGTTGTTGAGGCCCATCGGTTTGTTGCCCCGGCAAGAAGGAGGCTGGGGTGAATCCTGTCCATCAAGAATAAGGAGAATGGCATGAAACGCGCAATCATTCTTGTTGCAGCGGCGATTCTGACCCTCTCGGGAGCCGACTGCCTCAACCCGCCCGACGGTACGGACTCCGATGCGCGGATGAAACCGGTGGGGCTGATCCAGTTGATTGAATTCGAGGATACGCAGGGGCTCATGAACTGGGGCTATGAGTTGCAGCAGCGCGGCCTGAAGGTGCTGGCGTTCATCCAGAAGAACATGCTCGAGGAGTCCCCGACCGAGATCAAATGGCTGGCCGATCAGGGCCACGAAATCGCCGGCGGCTACGGAGAGCAGGCCTTCTGGGATGTTGACTATGACACCCAGTACACAATCATGTCGGAGACCAAGACGCTCATCGAACAGGTGACCGGCAAACCGATGAGGGTTTTCGGATCGAGGTACTTCGCCTACGACGAGAACACGCTCAAGGCCGCGGACGCACTGGGCATCGAATACGTCCTGGCAAGAGGTACGAGCGACGTCGAGGTCATCGTTTACGATTCGGACGAATACAAGTGCAACATCATCTCAGTCAGCAACGTGACCTTTGAGGACATGGGCCGGGGCAGCCTGTGCGACTACTCGCTGTGGGCCAGGGGATCGACGGCCGACGAGTTCAAGCAAGTGATCGAGGACTCGATTGCCAAGATGCCCAAACGCATCATGTTCGCCTCGCACGCCTACCTGGGCGGCAAGAAACAGGCCTGGTGGGACGTCTACAGTTCGCTGCTGGATTCCGGCAAGGTTCGCTGGGCCGCGGATTTCGACGACTGGATGAAGCCGGAAAACGGCGTCATCATCCGGGTGCCCCTGAGTCTGATCCCGGTCAACCGTGAGGTGCAGTACACAACACCGACACCCTCAACGCCCATGGACGAACTCGACGACATCGATCAGATACACAACCCGTGTGGTGCTCCATGAAGCGATCCACGGCCGTGAGCATGATCGTCGGCACCATCGGGGCGCTGGTGTGTGGCTGCACACCCGCCCCTCCGGGCGAATGGCCCGGCGAGGACACGCTGATCATCTTCGACAACGGCAGCGGACCGATGTGCCTGGACGCCCTGGCCTGGCTTGAGACCATGCAGACGGAACACCCTGACCTTGTTGTCCAGGAGTACCTGACCACAGACTTGGCAAACGTTTCGATCCTGGCAGACCTGAAGTTGCAGCATGGCCAGAGTCAGGGCGTCTCGACGACCTTCCAGTACCTGCCGATCATCTTCTACCGCGGCCAGGCGTTCTCGGGCTTCAACGACGAGGTCGAGCAGACGCTGGGCGCGCTCATCGAATCGGCTGAGACGCCAGCGCCGTAGCACATTCGCGATATCGGGAATCCACGCCGCCGCCGCCCTGACCAGCGGCGCATGAGGACCATGAAGAAGGATGGCGGAGCCCAACTACTTCGATGACGCCGCCGCCACGTGGGACAACGAACCGCGCCGCATTGCGATGATGAAGGCGGTCGGCGAGGCGATTCTGCGCGAAGCGCGACCCACCAAGAAGATAGACGCCCTCGACTATGGCTGCGGGACCGGGCTGGTCGGCCTCTTCATCCTGCCGCACGTCCGCAGCGTGACCGGGGCCGACAGTTCCTCTGCAATGCTGGACGTGCTTCGGAAGAAAATCACCAAGAGCGGCGTCAGCAACATGAGCGCCATCGGGCTCGATCTGCAGCACGATCCCCTGCCCGCTGAACGTTATCACCTCATCATTACCAACATGACCCTTCATCACGTTGCCGACACGGGCGCCGTGCTGAAGGCATTCCACGAACTGCTGCTGCCGGGCGGAACGCTGTGCATCGCGGATTTGGACACCGAGCCGGGGATCTTTCATCCCCCGCACGCCGCCGCCAGCGTGCACCATCACGGATTCGACCGGGGCGAACTCAAGAGCCGACTTGAGGAAATCGGGTTTGAGGAGATCCGGGACACCACCGCTCACACCATTCGCAGGCTCGTGCAGGACGGCAGCGAACGCGACTTTCCGGTGTTTCTGATCACCGCCAGACGTCCGCGGTGAGCAGAACGGCCAATCGCAGACCATGCACCGCAGCGGGCCACCTCGGCTGTCACGCCTGGGGCTTCCACCCATAGGTGACGTACTTGTTGTCGAACGTGCCGTCGGTGTAGAGGTCGATGACGGCGTATCCGGGCTCGCACTCCTGGCAGTTGCCTCTCCACCAGCCACCGGAGACCGCGCCGCCGCAGAGGTAGCTGACGCCCAGGTAATCGACTCGATCGACCACGTGCAGATGGCCGCTCAGACACACCTTGACGTTCCGGTGCTTGTAGAACAGATCTTTGAGCCGCCGGGTGTCGATCAGCATTCTGGACCCCGGCACGCGCCAGTCGCCCGACTCGTCGGGCTCTCGTTTGAAGAACGCCGCGGCCGAGACTATGGGAATGTGACAGAAGAGCAGCACCGGTGTTTGGGGGGCCACGCGGGCCAGGTCTTGACCGAGCCACTCGAATTGTTCATCGTCGACATGACCGATGTATCCGTCTTCCTTCGGCGACACGCTGTCAAGGGCGACAAAGTGCCAGCCGCCGCGATCGAAGCTGCGGTACGGGCGCTCCCAGCCGTGCAGCGACATGATCCACTTCTTGCCGTACAGCGGCTCGTTTCCGGTCGTCTTGCTGCCCTTCTTCCTGATGCCCCAGACGTCGTGGTTGCCGATAGCCCGCTCGACGGGCACGCCGCACTCGGCCTTCCAAATCTTCTGCGACAGCTCCCACAGCAGCCGCACACGACTCTCCTCGGCCGCCATGGAATCGAAGATGGTGTCGCCGGTGTCGAGAATGAGGTCCGGCTTGTGGTGCTGCTGGACGTGGCGCAAACAAGTGGCCAGTCCCTTGTCGGCCTGCAGTTCAGGCTTGACGTGAATGTCGGTCAGGTGGGCAATGCGCAGGGCCCGTTTGCGGTCGCCCCGCGTCGACGTGTCGCCAAAGGCCGCGCCGAGAGAATCCTTCCCGGTCAGGAACGCTGCGGCCACGCCAGCCGCCATCTTCAAGACACTGCGGCGGGACGACCCGCTGGCCTTCAGAATAGGTTTCACGCTTTCCTCCTTCTTGACTTCGGGGTCTTGGGTGAACGGCGGCGCTCGGGCACGTCGGGCACCTGCTCGATCACTTCATTGAGCGCGTCGGCTCGTTTCTTCAAGGTAAACGCGTCGTAGCGATCGCCTCCATGCACCGCCAAAGCAATGACTCTCCGTGTGATGGCTGTACGCACCTGATCCATCATTGCCCTTGCCTGCCTGACGGCGTGTTTCCGGAGCACAACCAGGGCATTGTATGCTCGACCTCGACAGATGGCACGAGCAGAGGCCAGCGGAGGTTGGGGCGGACCGTGACCGGTGCGTGACACATCTGGCGGGTGCATACACGTCGCTCGCCGAAGTGGTACAATGGTCTCGGCGGGCCCGCGACCTGTGATCAATGATGCGGATTGCTGCCCTTCTCGCCGCCTCAGACATCAAGGAGCTCTCCCATGCGTCGCTTCTCCTATCTGCTGTTGATGCCCGCTTTGCTTGTGACCTCAGTGCAGTCGTCGACTACGATGACCGCCGAGTGGCACCCAAGCACGCGCGTGGTCAGCCCGGACCAGCACGTCTGCACCATCAAGGGCGGATACCCTTATCGGGAAACAAGCGACTACGTGCTGCGGGAGCTGGATCTGCGCCCCGGCGACGTGGTGGTTGACATCGGCGCGGGTGACGGATGGTGGACGGAGCGAATGGCCGAGCTGGTCGGGCCCAACGGCGTGGTCCATGCGGCCGAGGTGGATCAGAAACTGGTCGACCGGATGCTGGACAAGTATGACACGCCGCAGATTAAGCCCTATCTATGCGAAACCGACAGCACCGGCCTTCCGGAGAACTCGTGTGACCTCGCTTTCCTCTCGAAAACATACCATCATCTCAACGAGAACGGCCACGTCGCCTACCTTCGCCACCTTCGCAAGGTCGTCAAACCGACCGGCCGTGTGTGCATCATCGAGAGGTACCCGGCGATCACAGGCGACCGCAAGGAACACGCCTGGCCGGTGAGCCTCCTGATCGAGCAGGCCGAGGAGGCCGGTTGGGTCCCGGTCCGCTATGAGCTGATCACCGGGACGAACCATTACATCGCGTTGTTTGTTCAGAAGGATCTCTTCACGACCGCCGCGCCGCACACCAAGCCGGCCACGTCTCCTGATGAGTAACGGGCGAGCAGGCGACGCAAGAATCAGAAGGGCCGAGTACTCACGACGTCAATTGAGTTTCAGAAGCGTTTGCCGGGCAAACCGCAACGCCTGACCCACCAGTTAATCCATTCAGAACCCCGACCGTCACAACCTGTTGCCTCAAGCAGGTCAGATTGCGAGGAGGACCGTTTACGTTCAGCCCCGTTCGACGGGGCTTGCCCGCCAAAGGCGGGCTGATAGGCCGGCCCTTGTAGGGCCGGTTCTGAACAACCACTCGTTTTCTCTTATATTCTTCTCCTAGCTGGCTTTAGCCAGCCCACTAAGACGCCTGATGCACCACCTTGGTAGGGAAGGGGCAGCGTGCAACGCGTCCGAGTGGAGCTCCTGATCGATCTGAACTCCCGATCAATCGTTCGCAGCCTCAATGCAGCAGTTCTACACTTCTGCGACCCTCTGAATCCTCTGCGGTGAAAGGCTCAAGGCTGATCGCTGACCGCTGAGTGCTCGTTTCAACCGCGGAGGACGCCGAGGACAACGCGAAGATACCTTCGCACGGCAGACCGGGCCTTACCAAAAAGGTGTGTGCCACCTTCGAAAAAGAGCTTCATGCCTCTTTTTGTCACACCGTCACTTTTTCAGCCTGTTCTTCCGCGAGTTGCTGCAGCCGTTTTTTCGCCACATCCTTCACTCGATCCGAGACATCCGGCCTGTTCAGTAGCACATCCAATGACTTTGCTTGTGCATCGGCAACAGTTCGATCCATAACCAGCAGAGTCATTGCGATGAGGTATTCGTCGTTAGATCGCTCAAAGACGCTCCGAAAATCAATGAGAGAACGGGCCTTCTTCTTGTCGGTATCAGCAAGATGACCCAGGAGCGAGTCGGCGCCGGGACTAAGGATTTCTAACAAAACCTCCTGATCGAGCAGGGGCTTGACCGATTCAATATGCGTATCG
>MTKZ01003844.1_pt2 | contig 20795 bp, 15 predicted proteins | sample 1042781 | NCBI WGS metagenome assembly MTKZ01 (sample SAMN06212207, study PRJNA360539) | anaerobic digester metagenome | biome: Wastewater treatment plant; material: sludge; isolation source: anaerobic digester fed with sludge from wastewater treatment plant | place: Denmark: WWTP Viborg ... | reverse complement strand
AATTATTGAACCTTAAACCTCTGGGCAGTCCAGGTTGAAGATGGGATTTTGAGCACGAAAAGATCTTTTTGTTTTAATAAAACAAGACCTACGGATTGCGGTACGAACGGTAAACTTGCATATTCCGGCCCGAGTAGGCCACCAAATCCGGAGGGGCGCGAGCATCAAGTCCGGAGGAGCGCGAGCACTGAATCTGATTAGCGCGAGCGTTTTTGTCCGAAGGAGGGAAGTTGTGGTTGTGTTATGATGTTCATGCGGCTCATCGTGCGTCAGAAAAGCAGCATATCCCCATGCTTTGTTCGGAGCGTCAGCGACGGGTATCAGTGTTTTTTTATAGCGGGGAAGCCATGCCGTCCATGACTTCCCCGGAGCGATAGCGACGGTGAGCCGCCTACGCTTTTTTCACGCCTATCTTCTTTCTGAACGACTCTCCTTCGATTCTAATCTTATGCGCGTTATGCAATAGTCTGTCAAGAATAGCGTCGGCCATGGTAGGGTCGCCGACAGCCTTATGCCAGTCGTCAATAGGGAGTTGGCTTACCAGCATAATGGCGTGCCTCTGGTAGCGTTCCTCAAACAGTTCGAAGATGTCTCGTCGGTCTTCATGGGTCATGTTGCAGGCCGCCCATTCATCGATAATGAGCAGGTCGAGCCGGGCGAGAGTCGCCATGAGTTTTGGATGCCGCCCGTCGTTTCGGGCTATTTCAAGTTCTTGAAACAGTTTGGGGGCGCGCAAATACCGTGTGCGGTATCCTTGACTGCAGGCGCTGTGAGCCAGGGCGCATGCAATGAAGGTCTTGCCCGTTCCGGTGGGACCGGTGATAGCGCAGTTTTCATGATACTGTATCCATCGGCAATTGGCCAAGGCGAGAATCTCTGTTTTTTGTAGTCCCCGAGGACTGTTGAAGTCGATGTCATGGATGGTGCTGCCCCATCGCAACGTTGCTTTGCTCAGGCGCAGTCTGGTGCGATTGTTTTCGCGCCGGGTCAACTCTCGGTCGACGAGCAGGCCCAAACGTTCCTCGAAAGAAAGCGACTCATGCTGCTTTGATTGATGTTGTTCCTGCAGTGCTTCGGCCATGGCGCTTAGACGCAGGTCATGCAGTTTTTCTATGGTTGTATGATGCAACATGGTTTTATCCTTTCTTTTCACGGTAGTATTCCGGGCCACGAATGTTGTTGTGCTCCGTCGGTGGTTTTGGAATCGTTTTGGTTAGAGGTTTCTTCTCCAAGTTTTTTTTCAGGATGGATTCCAGGCTTCTGTAATTTACCGAACTGAGGGCGAGGGCGCGTTGGCAGGCCGCTTCGAGACGCTTGTCGCCATATTCCTTGCCCAGACGCATGATTCCCAGACAGGAGCGAAAGCCCTGCTGGGGATGGGGGCGATTGCTCAATATATGCTCGACGGCCGCCGCCGTAAATGGCCCTGTCTTCTTGGCCCAGTGAACAAGCCGTTCTGGCGTCCATTGCGCGTATTGCTGGTGTTTTTGGGGCATATGCTCGGCAATAGTACTGAATTGTCCTTTATGCTGCGAGCGAAGGTGACTGGCGACGCGTTTGTTCTTGTGAAAGCACTCGACCGTGGTGGTGGTCACGCGCACCTCTATTTCCTGCTTGACCAGTTGGTAGGGGACGCTGTAGAAATGCCCCTCGATGGCCACATGGTAATCAATGTTTACCCGGGCTTTTTGCCAATGTGCGTATTCATAGGCGTGAGTAGGCAAGAGCCGTAATGCGGGTTTATCCAACTGCTCGAACAGCGAACGGCGGCTGCCAGGCATCTTCTGAAACGGCGCTTCGTTATAGCGTGTCAATAGTTCGGCAATCGCCATGTTTATCTCGTGTAGCGAAAAAAAACGGCGATGACGCAACGGGGCCAGGATGCGTCGCTCCACGTCCTGTACGCCCTTCTCCACCTTGGCCTTGTCCTTGGGCTTACGCACACGCGCGGGCACGACCACACAACCGTAATGGTTGGCCATCTCTTCATAGGACTTGTTGATTTCTGGTTCATAGCGATGGGTCATGGATACACCGGACTTCAAGTTGTCCGGTACAATCAGTTCCGGGACACCGCCAAAGAAGGAAAAAGCGTGTGCATGCGCCATGACCCATTCCGCAAGACTTTGGGAAAAACACGCTTCGGCATAGGTATAGTTGCTGGCGCCCAATACGGCCACAAAAACCTGCGCCTGACGCGTTTGCCCGCTTGAGCCGTCCGTAAAATCGAGGGTTTGCCCGCAATAGTCCACAAACATCTTCTCGCCGGCCTTGTGGTGCTGGCGCATCGGCAAATCCACCGTGTCGCGAAACACCTGATAGCGCGCACAAAACTGGCTGTACTGCAGGCCTTCCGGATGGGCTTGCTTGTATTCCTCCCATAGCAGATGCAATGTAACGCCTTTGCGGCGTAGTTCCTTATGTACTTCGACCCAGTCCGGCACAAAGCGCGTTTTGCTCAATGGAGCGCAAACATCCGCAAACAGATTTGCCTCAAGTGCCGCGTCATCCATATCCGCTGGCAGAGGCCAGGACAATCCTGCAGCCTTGGCCAATCGAACATACTTCGAGACTGTGCTCCTCGAAATAGAGCACGCCTCCGCTACTGCACGGTCCCCAAGACCGCTTTCCCACTTCAAACACAGTACTTTTCTGATTTTCTTCATGAGAAAATCTCCTTGGCATCAGATGCCGTTACTTCCGGTCACCACGACCGAAAAACGACATACAATAGCCAAGGATTCAACAATACTTCACCCCGAAACGTCTACCCTAAAAACCCGCTCGCCAAAGACCGGATTAAGCGCTCGCGCAAACCATATCCGGTGCTCGCGAGCAACCGGATTCGGTGCTCGCGCTACGTTGTATTCTCGAAGTGCTCGCGCCCGGAATATGCAAAACTTCGCGCTAAAACAAGATCTACCTTAGAGGAGATGCACTTATGAAACCAATTTCAGTGGTCAGGAGTACGGTGCCGATTGGCATTCTATTGGCCATGGCCGTCATCCCCCTGATTTCCGCGGCGAATTCGTCCACGGTAACTTATCAGGGCACCTTGCGGCAGCCTACCCATATCCCCATAGGCAACGGCGATTACGCCATGACCTTTTCCCTGTGGGATGCGGAAACGGCCGGTAACAGCCTGTGGACGGAAAGCCAGGCCGCCGTGCCGGTGCGCGAAGGGATGTTCTCGGTACAACTGGGTTCTAACACGGCGTTCGGTACGCTGTTTAACGCTAATGACGATATATGGATGGAGGTGACGGCGGATACCGGTGGTGGACCGGAAGTCTACGGACCGCGCATGCCTTTCACCAGCGTGCCGTATGCCCTCCACGCTGCCCACGCCACCGCCGCCGACACGGCAGACAACGCGACCCACGCCGCCACGGCGGACAGCGCCACCACCGCTACCCATGCGACCACGGCGGACAGTGCCACCACGGCCGCGAACGCCACCAACGCCGGAGACGCGGCGCGCCTGAACGGGCAGCTGCCGGCGTTTTATGCCCCAGCCAGTCATACCCACAACGCCTCGGCCATTGTTTCGGGGACCCTTTCCACAGACCGGTACTCGGCCTATGCCGACTTGAGCGCGGAAGGCAAGATTGGTACCGGCAGCACGCAGGTAGCGGCGGGCAACCACAATCACGCCAATCTGCCGTGGTTCTGGGGATGGGCCGGCGTGGAGACCAGCGGTACAAAGACGATAAGCACGGGCGGCGGGCTCAATATTGGCAATACGGGCACGGCCCTGGTCGCCCCCGTGGCAGGCTTCTATCTCGTTCATCTCAGGCAACTTACCCAAACCGGAGGCGCGGCCATTTACTATCACCTGCTGCTCAACGGCGGTACGCAGTGCTACGCATACGTGCCCGGCAACCACATGCACGACGCCATTATAGAACGGCTGGTGTGGATGAACGCGGGCGACAGTATCTCGTTTGCAATTACGTCCGGCCCCGCAAATTACTGCTGGGGCGGCGCGGGCAGTCCCCACACCACCATCAGTATGCACCTGGTCGGATAACCTTATACCATGCAAATCTTGAAAGGAGAGTTTCCTATGCGTTTCGGATATATAGGCATTAAACAGACGCTCGGGGTAATAGCGGCCATGATGTTGCTGGCCGGCGCGGCCAGCGCGGACGCATCCTCCATCCTGTACCAGGGTCTTCTCAGGGACAGTTCAGGCACGGCGGTAAGTGACGGCGCCTATGCCATGGAATTTTCCATCTGGGATGCGGCCACGGGCGGCACTATGCTGTGGACGGAAAGCAACGGGGCCGTGGCTGTGTCTGAAGGGGCCTACCTGGTGTTGCTGGGCGGTTCCACCCCCTTCGGTGCCCTCTTCGCCGACCAGGACGCGTTGTGGCTCCAGGTGGCGGCGGATATCGGGGCGGGACTGGAGGTGTTCGGACCGCGCGTGCCGCTGAACAGCGCGCCCTATGCCAAAAAGGTGGAGCATGCGGACCATGCCGCCACAGCTACGACGGCCACGCACGCCACCACGGCGGACAGTGCCACGAATGCAACCCATGCCACCAGCGCGGACAGCGCTACGAATGCGACCAACGCAACGACGGCCGACAATACCGCCCAGCTGGGCGGGGAACTGCCCTCGGCCTTTGCCACGGCCACCCACACCCATGACGCATCCCATATCAATGCGGGCACCCTGTCCACGGACCGCTATTCGGCCTACACCGACCTGGGCGCGGAAAGCAAGATCGGCGCAGGTGCGGCCCAGGTTGCCGCAGGCGACCACCGGCATACGGGCCTGCCCTATTTCATTGGTTCCGCCGGCGGGGAATTGACCGGTTTGAAGTCTATAGCCACCGCTGCCGCTTCCGGCATCACGAACGACGGTTATTATCTTAAGGCGCCGGTCGCGGGCAGGTATTACGTGCATTTCCAGCAATTGTTTGCCACGGGCGCCGCCTTTTACCTGGAACTCAGGCATAACGGCGGCAATACCCTGCACGGGTTTCTGCCGGGCGGCGCGAATGACATGAAAGACATCGTGGTGTCGCGCATCGTCAATATGAATGCGGGCGATACCATTTCTTTTTACATCAACGGCAACGCAGGTTCGACGTGGGGGGCTCCCCATTCCACAATAACCATGTGGCTGATTGGCTAATTGGATTGAACGCAAGGAATCAAGGAGAACTTTGATATGAAATACAGACTTGCTGATGGGTTTTGCGCGCTTGGCGTCCTGGCAGCCCTATTGGTAGTAGCCGGAACGGCGACGGCCGCCCCCTCCACGGTGGCCTACCAGGGCGTGCTCCGCACCGCGGCCGGCCCGGCAGTGACGGATGGCGCCTATGACATGGCCTTTTCCGTCTGGGACGCCGCCACGGCCGGTACGGAACTCTGGGCGGAAGCCCATGCCGCGGTAGATATTGCGGACGGTGAGTTCGCCGTACCCCTGGGCACCACCACGGCTTTCGGTACCCTGTTTACCGACCACAGCGCGTTGTGGCTGCAAATCGCCGTAGATACGGGCGCGGGCATGGAAGTCTATGATCCGCGCATACCGCTTACAAGTGCGCCCTACGCCAAGGCAGCGCCGACAGCGGTCAGTGCTGATACCGCAACAAACGCCACCCATGCGACCTCAGCGGACAGCGTAACCAACGCGAACCACGCGACCGCGGCGGATTCCGCGACTAATGCGGGCAATGCCGCCAATGCCGGCAACGCCACCACGCTGGGGGGACAGCCCGCCTCCTACTACGCCGATGCCAGCCATACCCACGACGCATCGCATATCAACGCCGGGACCTTGTCCACGGACCGGTTTTCGGCCTATGCGGACTTGGGCGCCGAAAGCAAGATTGGCGCCGGGGCGGCCCAGGTGGCTGCGGGGGACCATCGTCACACCGGCCTCCCCTTTTGGGTCGGCCAGGTCGGCGGGGAACTCAGCGGGACCAAATCGCTCTATCGTCAGGATTCGCTATCGATTCCCACGGTTCCCAGTGGAAGTGGCACGGCCCTGGTTGCCCCGGTGGCGGGACGCTATTATATACATTATCAACAGCTTACCGGGACAGAGGGTTCCACCACCTATTTATCCATGCGGCACAACGGTAACATTATCGGCCACGCCTGGATGAATTCCGGCCATTGGGCGGAAGATTTGATTGTGGACAGTGTGGTGAATATGAACGCGGGCGATACCATTACCTTTACGGTGGATGTGGCGGTGCAGGTATCCGCCTGGGGCGGAGCCCATTCTTCCGTGAGCATGTTCCTGATCGGACAACCGTAATAATCATAACCCGCGTATCCGCGGTTTGCATTCGTTGAAGATTAACTTTTTAGGAGATATACCATGATGACCCATCGCCAATTTTCCCGGCGCGGTTCGGCGTGCCCCTGCCATTGGTGTGCCGCGATACTGGTTCTTGTGCTGGGCGTCTTGCCGCTGACAACCTGGGCGGCCGGGCGCGGCGCGCCTTCGGGCACGTTCATCCATGATGATACCATCAGCGGCGGCGGCGCGGCGGTCGGCACGGGCACTCACATGCTCTGGGGAGCCGCGGGCCAGATGGCGGTAGGCCAGTCTTTCGCCGCTTCGGGCGTTATTAATCACGGGTGGCCTACCCTGGACAAAGTACCGCCTGTAATTACCCTGCTTGGCAACAATCCGGCAACGGTGGAATGCGGCGCCGCCTATACGGACGCAGGCGCCACGGCCTTTGACAACATAGACGGCGACATTACCGCAAGCATCGTGGCGGTGAGCACGGTGGATACCTCGGTTAAGGGCGATTATACGGTTACCTATAATGTGACCGACATTTCGGGCAATCCGGCAATACAGGTCGTGCGTACCGTAACGGTGGTGGATACGACAGCGCCGGTCATCACGGATTGCGGGCCGAACCAATCGGTGAGCGCCGACGGCTCCTGCCAGGGCGCCGTACCCGACTTTACCGCGGCGGTGGCCGCTTCGGACAACTGTAGCCCGGTCGGGAATCTCGTGATTACGCAGAATCCAACGGAGGGGAGCCTGCTTGCCATCGGAGACCATACCATTACACTTACTGTAACCGATGAGAGCGGCAACCCGGCGACCTGCCAGGCTACGCTGACGGTGACGGACGATACCCCGCCCACCGCGGCGTGCCAGAATGTCACGGTTAATCTTACCGCCCCCACGCTGGCCGCCACGGCCCTTGACGGCGGCAGCACGGACAACTGCGCGGTTACCTCCTGGCTGATAGACGGCGCGGCGGACCGGACCTTCACCTGCGCCGACATGCCATCCACTTCGGTGACCCTGACGGTGGCCGACGCGGCGGGCAATGAAGACACCTGCACGGCAACCATTACGGTCGTGGACAACATAGCGCCCAACGCGGTGTGCCAGAACCTCACGGTCAACCTCGGCGCGCCGACCGTCGCCGCGGCGGATATTGACGGCGGCAGCACGGATAACTGCACCATTACAACCCTGCTGATAGACGGCGCGCCAAGCCAGACCTATTCCTGCGCGGATATGCCGTCCAAGGTGGTCACGCTGCGCGTGGAAGACGGAGCCGGCAACTTCGATGAATGTCCCGCGACGTTGACCTTCGTGGACAATGTGCCGCCTGTTGCCGTATGTAAAAACGTTACCGTCAACCTCAGCACGCCAACCATTGCCGCCTCGGCGATAGACGGGGGCAGCACGGATAACTGCGGCATTACCTCGCGCCTGATCAACGGCGCGGCAAGCCGGACGTTCACCTGCGCGAATCTGGGCGCGAACACTGTTACCCTGCGCGTCAGGGATGCAGCGGGTAATTTCGATGAATGCTCGGCCACCGTAACCGTGGTGGATGATATCCCGCCGGTAGCCGGGTGCCGGGGCAGTGTCACCGTGAACCTGAGTTCGCCCACCATTCCGGGTTCAGCGCTCAATCTCGCCAGCTCGGACAACTGCGGCGGCCTTTCTTATCAGATAGACGGCGCGCCGAGCCGTACTTTTACCTGCGCCGACCTGGGTGCGAACACGGTGACCCTGACGGTACTGGACGGTACGGGCAACACGGCCACATGCACTTCGACGGTAACGGTGGTGGATAATGTCGCTCCCATCGCGGCGTGCAAGGATGCGACGGTCTACCTGAGTTCACCGACCCTGGTACCGGGTGATATTGATAACGGCAGTTCGGACAACTGCGCCATCACCTCCATGCTGGTTAATGGCGCCGCGAGCATTACCTATGGCGCGGGCGATGTGGGAGTGCAGAGCGTTACGCTGCGTGTCCTGGACGCGGCAGGTCTTTTTGCGGAATGCACAGCCCAAGTAACTGTGGTGGACGATACGGTCGAGGGCGAAGGCGAGCCACCGGTCGAGGGCGAAGGTGAGCCCCCGGTCGAGGGCGAAGGTGAGCCCCCGGTCGAAGGCGAAGGTGAACCGCCGGTAGAGGGCGAAGGTGAGCCCCCGGTCGAAGGCGAAGGTGAGCTGCCGGTCGAAGGCGAAGGTGAGCCCGTGGAAGGCGAAGGCGAAGGCTTGGTGGTTACCGCTGACCCGGTTTACTTCGAGCGACCCATAGGCGATTCCGTTACCTTTGAAGTCGTCGTATCCGGCGCTGACGGCGCCCTTTCCTTCCAATGGTACCGGTATACCCCGGACAAAGCGTTGGAGGTGATTCCTGATGCCAACGATGCCACATATACGATTACGGACATCATCGAAGAGGACGCGGGACAATACCAGTGTGAAGTCTATGATGATGTCTTGGAAGAGACGGTCCTGTCGCCGATGTTTACCCTGGTCATCGGTACCGGCATGCCGGCAGCAGGCCTGGTGGCGCTGGCGCTGGCGGCGGTGTTGACCTCACTGACCGGCGCGACCGTAATGCGCAAACGTAAATAACCTGTATTGACGCCGCGGCGCCGATACCTTAACGGTACGGCGCCGCATTTTTTTTCACATGCTTTCCCGACGTTAACCACCGTTTTCAGGTTGAAATGTACCCGTCAATACAGACACAATGTTCATGAAGTACCCTGTATGTTGTAATAGTCAATGTACGTTACCAAGCGTCACGGGAGGACTTGCACTTGCTTGCGCGCATACGATCAAGCGCCGTATTAGGAATCGACGCCTTCCCTGTCTCCATAGAAGTGGATACACATCCGGGTTTGTTCCGGTTCAAGGTAGTCGGACTGCCGGATACGGCCGTGAAAGAAAGCGAAGACCGTGTCATTTCCGCCGTACGCAATTCCGGGTTTCGCTTTCCCGGCGGCAATACCGTGGTGAATCTTGCGCCGGCGGACATGCGCAAGCAGGGAAGTGCCCTGGACCTGCCCATTGCACTGGGTATTTTGGGCGCCAGCAACCAGTTGAACGGAAACCGGATAGAGGAATACCTGGTGGCGGGTGAATTGGCGCTGGACGGTTCCGTGCGCCCCGTAAGCGGCGGTCTGGCCATGGCCATTGCCGCGCGCGACCTTGGCCTCAAAGGCATTGTGCTGCCGGAAATGAACGCGGAAGAGGCCGGCGTTGTTCAAGAGGTTGACGTCATACCGGTTCCCGACCTGCACACGGCACAGGCCTTTTTTCAGGGCGTTTGCGATCTTCTACCCCATCGCACGGATATTTTCCGGGTGGCGGAAGAAGCGAGAAGGGTGGTGCCCGACCTGAATGACGTAAAAGGGCAGGCCCATGTGAAGCGGGCACTCACCGTGGCGGCCGCCGGCGCCCACAATATCCTCATGATCGGTCCGCCAGGCACCGGCAAGACCATGCTGGCGTCCCGCCTGCCCGGGATTCTGCCGGAACTCACCTTCGAGGAGGCCCTGGACACCACACGGGTGTACAGCGTGGCGCCTCTATCCGGGCAACGCAGGTCCCTGATTTTGAACCGTCCGTTTCGCAGCCCCCATCACACCGCCACCACCATTGCCATCACGGGAGGTGGCGCCGTTTTCCCTGTACCGGGGGAAGTCAGCCTCGCCCACAACGGCGTTTTATTTCTGGACGAGTTGCCGGAATTCAACCGTTCCGCCCTGGAGGTGCTGCGCCAACCCCTGGAGGACGGCATGGTCCACATCCGCCGCGCCAATTATTCCATCACCTTTCCGAGCCGGTTCATGCTCGTAGTCGCCATGAATCCCTGTCCCTGCGGTTTTCGTTCCCATCCCCGGCGGCCCTGCCGCTGTTCCGAGGGCGAAGTACAACGATACCTCGGGCGCATTTCCGGGCCTCTGCTCGATCGCATCGACATTCATGTGGATGTGCCCGCCCTGCGGTTCGAGGAACTGCACGACGAAAGCGTTTCTGGCCCTTCCAGCGCTGAGGTCCGCGACTTGGTGCAAGAGGCCCGCAACCGTCAGCGTGCCCGTTCAAACGGCGCTTCAAGTTGGAACGCCTACCTCGATTCCTCAACACTGCGACGCCATTGCCGCCTCAATGACGCTGCCTTGAATATGCTGGAAGTTGCCGTGCTCAAAATGGGGCTCAGCGCCCGAGCCCATGACAAGGTGTTACGGGTGGCCCGGACCATTGCGGACCTGGAAGGCGTGGAAGCCATTCAGGAACATCACATCGGCGAAGCCATCCAGTACCGCTCTTTGGACAAGGAATACTGGACAAACTGACCGCCAGCCAGACAGGGGATGCGTTTCTTCTGTCTGAATTGATATACTGTTCCCCGTGCATGAAGGTCCTCTGTCAAGGATTGTAAGAAGGTATGTTGTTCACACTTCAGTGTGCCGGACTTACGCACCCCACAAGTTTTACTGTAAGCCCGGCACGCTAAAGCGTGAACAACATACTGCTTTCTAAGCCGCTTTGTGCGGTCGAATTCAAAGAGGTCCCGTGTTTCCTTTTGGGAGCGGGTCGGGTAATATAGTGTGAAAAAGAAAATACAAATCCTGCTTGGACTGATTATCGGCGTCTTTCTGATGTGGTTCCTTTTCCGGGATACCGACTGGGGAGAGGTATGGAAGGCGCTTCGCGACGCCAACCTCGCCTGGTTGTTGCTGGGCATGGTATTTATTCTGCTCGGCTTTTTGGTGCGTATCTGGCGCTGGAGTTACATTGTCAATCCCGTGACACCGGTTTCCTTTTGGCATTTATTCAGCGCGACACAAATTGGATTCCTCGGTAATTTTGTATTGCCGGCGCGTATCGGCGAAGTTATTCGAGCCCTGACCCTGAGCCGCAGTCAAAATATTCCTTTCCCCAAAACCGTCGCTTTTGTGGCGCTGGACCGGCTTACGGACCTTTTCGGGCTGGTTGCCGTGTTCCTGGTTTCCCTTCTGGTCTTCAATCCCACCGAAGACGTCTATCTGCCCGAAGAGTTCCGCAACCTGTACTCCGGCGCCATATCCCGTGAAATGATTCGCGGCACGGTATCGATGCTGACCGTGGTGATGTTGTCAGGGGTGGTGCTGCTGGTAATTTTATTCGCCAAGAAGAATCTTTTCCTGGCGCTTTCCGACGCAATTCTGGGACGCATCTCCAAAAAGTTGGCAACTTTCGTGCATCGCCTTTTCGAGCATTTCGCGGAAGGCATGCAGGTGTTGACCTCCTTTAAAAACCTTGCGAAGGCCACCGGCGTATCCCTCCTGTTGTGGGGCACGTTCGCCTTGTCCCAGGCATCCATTTACGCCGCGTTCCATGTGGAGGTCCCGTGGTATACGCCCTTTGTCGTCCTGTCGCTCTTGTCCATTTTTATCAGCATCCCCGGTCCGCCGGGCTTTATCGGCCCGTTCCATGCGGGCGTGGTCGGCGGGCTGATTCTGGTCGTGCCGGAAATCAATCTGAACGCGGCGAGGGCCATCGCCATTTTTGCCCACCTCTATAACCTGGTCCCCATTGTCATCATAGGAATGATCTGCCTTTCCTTTGAACGGATCGGGCTTCGTGAATTAAGCCGGGAAAGTGAAACCTTGGAAGGCGATGTCTCAATGGAAAATCAGGAATGACTTCGGCAAGCCCATGGGCGCATCGGTGCCGCAATGCCTATGGGATAGGCAAGCTGCCGCATAATAATTGGTAACGTTCACGCGCTTCCACGTGTTCGGGCCATACCGTGAGCACTTGTTCGTAATGGCAACAAGCCAGCTCCAGATCGCCCAGATACCCATAGACGTTGCCCAGGTTGAAATGAGCCAGGGGATAGTTCCGGGAAAGGTCAAGCGCCTTCTCGAACCACGCAATGGATTCTTCAAGCCGTCCAGAATGAGCCAAAGCCAGGCCCAAGTTATTGGCGATATCAGGGTTGAAGGGCTGTTCCTCAAAGGCCTTGCGAAACGTGTCAACGGCCTTGTCATAAGCGCCGGTTTCAAGGTGCACATTCCCGATGTTATATCGGGCGAAAGGGTCTCGAGGGTTAATGCCAAGTACCTTCTCAAAACAGGCCAGGGCTTCTTCGGGCCGCCCTTCGCGCAACAGGGCATTACCGAGATTGTTCAGGGCAAGGGTATAAATGGGGTAGCGTTCCAACACCTGCCGGTAATACTGTTCAGCCTCTGCATACGCTCCCTTGAGATAGAGCTCATACCCTAGATTGTTGGCCGCGAAAGCATTGCCGGGGTCCGCCTCCAGCGCTCTGCGGTAATGCTCCATGGCATCCTCTTTAAGACCTTGCATCGCGTGAATATACCCCAACTGCAAGTGGGCCTCATCATTGTCCGGGTTTTCCCGCAGTGCCTGCTCAAACGCGGCTTCGGCGTCCCTCATATCACCCTGCGCGGCATGCGCCAGACCACGGTGCAGATACCACGCGGAATAGTCCGGCGTATAGGGTAATAGCGGATATGTTACTACCCCGTAACACAGGGTAAAACCGAGTATAACAAGAAGGACCTGTTTTATTTCTTTTTGTCGTAAGCGCTCCCAGGCCTGAACCACGGCAAAACCGGCAAAGGGAAGCAGAAACGGCACCACAGGGAAACGATACCGCTCGGATATGAAGAAGGGAAGAATGGAGAAGAAGTAGCCGAGTACAAATAACAGCGACAGGGCTGACGCGGAAGCATTAATCTTATCCCGGGATTTATTAGACCATACGCAGACCATAAGTCCCGTCAATGCCAGCGCCAGGAGCAGAGAAAACCGGGGCAGGCGCGAGAGCACATTTGAATGCAGCCGTTCATAGTGAATGACCTTACTGTCCGATATCTCATGAGGCCCCCAGAATAGCCACGCCTTGCGCAGCGTCAACACAAGTGCCTGTAGAGGGGTCTCCCGCCAAAAAAGGAGGGCGCGCTTGTAGAAATATCGCGACGTACCGGAAAAACCCAGGCCGGGCTTCTTCAGGTGGTGCGCCAACCCGCGCACGATGCTGGGGTAGTTGAAACAATTCCATTCCTCCACACCCGAAATTTCATACAAATCAGGCACGGCCGGGGAAGCCCCCCCGGAATGGGGATTGTTACCGATATAGGCGTTTATTCCGCCATAATAGGAAATAAACACGAACTGCCCGCCGACGACCCAGTTGCGTATAATGACAGGAGCAATAACCAGCAGGGCCATTCCCAAATACACCAGGATTGTCGTGATGACAGATCCTGCCCCCATCCTCTCCTTCTTCGCATGCCAGACGACCCAGGCCAGTATAACGCTGCCGGGGAGCAGAGTATTGGGCCGCATCAGCACACCCACACCGAGAAGCAGGCCTGCGGCAGCCAACCAGCGCCAGGCCTTTGTATCGGTCCAGTGCAACAAGCAGAGAACCATCCCCAAAGCGAGACAGGCCTCCCATACGGGTGAGTTCAGCTCCCCTTCAAAATACACCGCCGCCCAGAACACCGCCATAAGAAAGGATGCAATAATCCCTGAAGCATTTCCCGACAAGCGCCGGCCGAGCAGGAAGACCAGAAAAATATTCAGCAGTCCGGCCGCAATTTGCACAAGGCGCGGCGCAAGATAACTGCCCCTGCCAGCCCGGTAGATACCGGCCAACAGCCAGGGATAGGCGGGGGGCCGTCCATAGGGCGTGGTTTTTATTTCGGGGTCATCAGCATGTGGCGGTGGCACCCAGTCCCCCGTGACCAGTGCCCGGGCCCAATAATCATTCAGCTGGGGATCCAGTACCGGAGAACGGAAATCGGGATTCTGAATATTGGCCAGGAGATAGATGACGCGCAGCAGCAGGCCCAGCGCCAATACGGTAATCACCGGCAATCGGGCGGGGATAGTATTTAAACCTGGTGTTTTCATTGAAGTCCGGCGGAAGGTTCCGTGTCTATTTTCCCAGCAATTCGATGCAAAAACGGTTTTCGCCCTCTTTAAGATTGTAGCGCAGGAACAGCAATTCATGGGGAAGCATCTTCCCTTCGAGCAGGCCCGGGGCCGCGCCAATCTGATAAAGGCTGTAGTCTTTCCACAAAACCAGTCCGTAGGGCATGGACTTGGGAGCGGTGACACTGATTTCCAATTCCCGCCGCCAGGTGAACCGGGTTTCACGAACCAGCTGTGCCCTCGGTATTTCCGGTTCCGCATAATATTCGCCATAACGCCATGGACGGTGATAGTTTCGGATGCAGACGGGTTCCACTTTGCCATCCACAAACATCATTTGCGCTTCCCGGTCGAAATATAGGAAGGTCTTCGGCCAGGGACCCACGCAACTGCTCCAATTGTAGTCGGGATTAGGTCGGCGCGGCAGCGGTGTATCCTCCCAAAGCATATAAGAGGCAGGGGTCGCCTCATAATGTTCCCTGTATAGGCGCACCACTTCCGGCAAGGTTTTCAGAACCGCATGGGGCTTGATATACCGGATAAAGGTGTCCAACATGACCGAGGCTTCGCGTATGTCTTCTTCGGTATAACAGCGCCAGCCATCCATAATCTCCATTTCATGAGATTCCTGCTGTTGTACCATGAAAACATGATCGTTATAGCGCGTGTTTCGGATATAATTGTCAGCAAGCCCTTTCCAGTAGTCGATGTTTTCCCAGGAACAGAGGCCGCTCCGGGCGACATCGTTAGGATCCGTGGAATACATGCTGGCATAGCCGCTGTGAAAGGATTTCAGCAGGTCCCGGGCGGTCCACTCAAAACTCAGCAGGCTTTTACCCGGAGCGGGGCGCAACCGGTCTTCCGGATGCATGTAGTAGCTACCCCAGGGGCACCCCCGGTCCGTAAGGTCGTCCACATCGATTTGTTCCCAGCACAACCCCCACATTCCTTCTATTCCGATTTCCGCGCACATGCGCACCGTCTCGGGGTCGCTGTGCCCGGAAGCCACGACACAACGCGCCCAGGGAAGGATATGCTGAATTTCATCGCGAAACCGGGCAAGGCGGTCACGGCGCGTCTCGTAACAGGGCAGGGTATCCACGGGCGATATAGACAGTTCCGGCGGCGCCACTCCCACCTCATCTCCGTAATCCTGGTGCCAACGCGTCAGGTCTTCCGCCGCCGCGCGCGCGGAGTCCACGCTGACCAGCCAAGTTACCGGAACACCGTGAGGATGCATGATTCCGGCAAGCCTGCGCATACCCGAGAGCGCGGTGACTCCATTATGGTAACGGGAAGCGATACTGACAAAAGAATAAATAAATTCACCCATGGCTCCACCCGTTATTTTGTTTCCGGCACACTGATAAAAACCTCTTCCACATTCCAGTTTTCATTTACCCAGAGGCCATAAATGGCAACGTCGGAATACCACCCCCGCACCACGCGTGCAGATTCGCGAAGCTGTTCGAGTTGTACTTCCTTGGGCTGCGGGTTACCGGCACAGTCATAATGGGCAATCAGGGCGATTGCGCTGGACCCGTGTTTCTGAACGGACACATCACAACAGGCCCGGATATTATCCACCCAGGCCATATTTCGCTCGGCAAGGAATTTTATGGGCCCTGGTTCAGTGACCGCGTCCACATAGTCCACGTGCAGATTTTCTTTGAGATACTGTATCACCGGTTCCTGGGTGCGGCCGTCCATACAGTTTACCGCGCAAGCAAAAGATGCGTTCGACATGATGATTCTCCTTACCGGTAGCGACGACATTTGAGAAAAAAGTATTATATAGTAGCGACCCGCACAAGCCGGAATTGCATGCATGTTAACTTTGGCGCGAAAAACGGGACCTGCCCCACATAGTCCTGTAAATCACCTTTCTTCCATCGGTATATAGGCCGATTCGGCCTTCCGTGAACTACTTACCCGCAGCCGGTGCCCGGCCATCAAGCCATCAATAACAACTTGACATTACCTGTGGGTGATTGTTATTATTAACAAATCGTTCTTTGTTGAACGATTCTAGAACCCTTTTATTACGCGAAAGGCTGACTGCGGACAGTTATGCCCGGGTCATGTGAGTTCGCCGGCAGGTCGAGGTCCTACTGCTGTTTTTTTTATCAGGAGGGAGGTTGATTATTCGTGACGAAGGTTCGTGTTAAATCGGATGAGCCCTTTGAAAAGGCCCTGCGCCGTTTCAAGAAGAAATGCAACAAGGAGGGGCTCATGCAGCGCTTGAAAGAAGTGAAGTACTACGAAAAGCCTTCCGAACAGCGCCGACGCCGTCTTGCCAAAGCGGTAGCGCGTGCGGTGTTGGATGAGATGTAATCCTCTTCTCCCCCATTATAGCGTATATTGATAAGCGGCTGTTTTTGGACAGCCGTTTTTTTTTAATGAGCCTCATTCCAACATTCTTTTGCCACAAAGTTACTTCCCGTCAATACCTCCCTTGGAAAGCAGGTTCCAAGTGTTATCCCCGGGCCGGTACCGGACTTTCACATTAGGCTGCAATTCCTCCTCCTTGAAAAAGGTTGGCTTCAAATCTCTATTGACAAAAAGCCGTGCCTGGTCGTCATAATGGGGGTGATCGCTATTTTCCGTGGCGGCACCGTATTGATGGATACTGCGCGAATGGACCTCGCCATTCTTATCCCAAGTGACCAGAAGAACATAGCAATCTCCGGCGATGGCGCTCAGGTACTGGCCATTCCAATCGCCATAGATACAACGCAACAGGTCAGGTCCCCCTCCCACGCCCAATTGCAGATCCCCCCGAACCAGACGGTTGACTTGTTTCCAAGGCACATCGATACGCCCATAGGCCTGATGCAACTGGCGGGCACGTTCCTTGAAAATTTTCATGGGGTCCGGAACGGGATTACCAAACATCTCCGCGCGAATAACGGGCTCCATACTTAAGACTGCAACGGCGGTTCCGGTGTTTTCCGGGTCGGCCTTGAGATCCCATCCGCGCAATACGTTCAGGGCCTCCTGAACAATGGGGTCTTCATCTTCAACGGAAGCAAGAATTTCATCCCGAAGTTTGGTGGCCCTGGACTTGGCAGAGTAGCACCAGTCATGCTTGTAAGCGTAAAACTCCTCCTCTGTGATACTGTCATCAGCGCCGAACAGTTCGTTGGCGCGCAGGGCGCGGTTTGTCATTACCTCGGGACCTTCAATTCCCATACTTGCCGGATAGGCCTCCGGCGTCGGGTTATCCGGGCCACTTGTGGTTAAGAAAGGCGTAGAATTGCAGTTCTGAATATAGCCTGCAGTTGGATTCTTGACCTGCGGCAAGGCCTCAAACGGCAAGTACTCCGTCCACAGCGTTTCAGAGGTATTGCCCGGCAGGTAGGCTCGCCAATCATAGCGAGGATCGCGTATAGGGATCAGGGCGTTATATACGTACCAGATGTTGCCTTTGCTGTCGGCATAACCGACATTGAATGAGGGGACAGAGCGCATCCGCAAAGCGGTTTCAAATTCTTCGATTGTCTGTGACTTTCCCATTCGGAACCATTGTTCCACCTGCCGGATATCCCCGTATCCCGCAAAACGGACAGCGTACACCCCGTGCGGGCGGCGAATGACAGGGCCGTGCACGGACTTAAGCACTTCCCGCCGGATCGGTATGCGCAAATTACCCCACAATTTCACGCTGATAACCGTCTCATGGCGTTCAAGTTCATGGTATTCCCCGTCAAACAGGTATTTGTTCGGATCATCGGGATGCATTTCCAATACATAGATATCGCAAAGATCCGGCAAATTCACCGTATGGGCCCAGCCCAGATGCTTATTATGGCCATGAAGCACCACAGGAGCGCCGGGGAAGGTTCCCCCCGTAATATCAAGTCCCTGCTCACTTTTCAAATGTACCTCATACCACGCCACAGGACCGTCGAAAGGCTGATGTGAATTAACAGCAAGGTGGGTTTTACCGTCCGGCGTCTTGCGGGGAGATACAGCAAAGGTATTCGAGCCAATTGGCCGACTGTCGGAAAAAGAGCCGCCACTGTGGGCGGCAGGCGTGGATATTTCTTGCGCACGGCGGGGTCCCATGAGTTTTCGGATTTCCCGCTCCATGCCGAAAAAGAAAGGGGTACGCATGACAAAGCCGGTAACGATGTCCACAGGCGTACAAGGCAACAGCCCTTCCGGAACGCGTTCAGGATGGGTTGCGGCGTAATGATTGAACCCGTCGGCATAGGCCTGGCATATCGCTCTAACTTCCGAAGATAACTGGTTCTCATATTCCCGTTCCACAATTTCGCGAAACTGGAACATGCGGACGAGCAGGTCGAAAATAAGCCCTTTACGCCCCGTATGATGGGAAAACCGTCCCCGCGCCATCAGCAGGGTCTCACTTACATTCTTAAAATCATCTTCAGTGACGGCCCAGCCCAATCCATATGCCACATCGGCATCCGTTTTGCCGTAAATATGAGGAACGCCATAACGGTCCCGTAGGATTTCCACCGTATAGGTTCCCTGGGCAGGTACATATGCCCGGTCCTCCTTGGCAGCATCCGTACCTCCCCTTGCGGACAGGCAAGGCAAAACGATAACGCCGAAAACAGTTGCGAATAGCACATGCGGTCGTATCGCCATATTTTCCTCCGGTAGTGCCTTTTCAAACCGGAGCGCCGCAACGCCAGGCAAACAGCCCCGACAGGTTCAGGGCTCCGTCTGTCCCATATCCGAATGAAATACCGGGAACCCATCGCCGTCGGCCAACTCCGGTTGGTGTACAAATGAGACTCGCTGAACCAGCAGGTAGGTTACAATCCGGATACAACAAAGGAGAAAAAAAGCGGCGCGAAGGCCCGCATCGTCCGCGTAATAATATAGCAACATAACAGCGGACATCATGATGATCCGGCCGATGGCTAATGGCACTTCCCATGCACAAATATATTCTATCCGTTCCGAGGGTTCTTCCACCGCCCTTCGCATAACTTCGAAGCGAATTGCCGTATGCGGTATTCCGAACAACGGCAGGGAAATGGAGCGCAGTAACGCGAAGACAAGCATTGTCGCCACCGTAATCTTGCAGGAAAGGACCGCGCCGGCTACAACAAGAGTGACCACGCCCCAGAACATGAACCGCGACCTGAGATGGGGCATGGCATACTTGCCAACGATAAAGGCCGTGACCACGGTAACCAGTCCCTGAAAGGAAACATATCCACCTACAGCGGCTTCATTCGCCACATGGCGGTACATCAGAATAGCCAGAAGAAAATGAAAGATATGGAACGAACCCGCCAAGGACGCCGATGCAAGCATGATAAGACGCCAGTCATGCTGAGCTTTACGCGGTAGCAAAGCCTTTCGGATGCGGAACGGGCGATGGGTCCTGATGTGTGGAATGAAGAAACTGACCGCTACGGCCGCCAGATAAATCATTAATGCCAGAAAAAAAACCAGATGGTAGCCCCGTTCCGGAGTGGTTGACGAGCGAATGATGGCACCGCTTATAAATGGAGCCACCATCTTGGCGCCATTGCTCACGGAAGAAATCAGGCCGAGAAAATATTCCCGGCTTTTGCCGCCGGTGCTAAAATCAAACTGGAAAATATTATTGCCTGCCCAAAAAAAACCCCAAGTAACGCCAAAGAAAACGCCCAGAGGGACCACATACCGCACCGCGTCGGTTCGCAAATACAACAAAAGGGCATAGTAAAATACATGAAGCATCAACCCTATTCTGAAAACATGGGTGCGGTCCCTCGTTTTGGCATACCATCCGGCAGCGATAAAAGCGATGGGCGTTGTGATATACAACGTGGTGTAGTGCTGGAAAACGAGGGTCACGTCCAGGCTGTTTACATAAAAATAGACACTGACGAAGACCGAACAGAGGGCATCCGCAACGCTGTAAAAAGCGTTCAGGAGAATGACCAGCCATGCCCTTGACTGCAAGGCCCGCCGTTTGCCGGAATTGGAATGCACGCCACCCGCCTTTGTGAACCCGGTTAGCCCGGACGAAAGAGGACATTACACACCTGAGTTATCAAGAACGGGAGCAATCATAACGGTTTCCCCGCCCGACTTCAACCCTTTCCACGACCTATGAGATGGTGCTGAAATAGAAACGTCACAGTCACGTGCGGTAGAACCCGGGTGAAGGCGTTTTGATTCGCTTATTGATAAATGGTATACTATCCGGTAATCGGATTGATTTTTCGTTCCCCCCCCATGAGGAGACTCCCTTTAATGGCAAACATCAAATCGCAAAAGAAACGCATCGTAACAAATGAACAACGGCGGCAGAGAAATATCGCCGTACGGTCGCGAGTAAAAACACTCGTAAAAACTGCGGACGCGGCGGCCCCGAACAAACCGGCGGAAGAGGCTGAGCGCGAATTGAAGGCGGCTCTATCCTCCATCGATCGGGCCTGTTCAAAAGGCATTATTCCGCCCAACCAGGCAGCCCGCCGCAAATCATCGCTTATGCAGCGTTCCAACAGGGCACGTCAAGCCAATGCCGGTTAATCCGCGCGGCAACTTCTTTCCAAGGGCCGAACACACGCGCTAATTGAATCAGGATGTGTATCAAGGACTGAGGGGTCTTATACATGACGGCCAT
>MTKZ01025296.1_pt2 | contig 20808 bp, 21 predicted proteins | sample 1042781 | NCBI WGS metagenome assembly MTKZ01 (sample SAMN06212207, study PRJNA360539) | anaerobic digester metagenome | biome: Wastewater treatment plant; material: sludge; isolation source: anaerobic digester fed with sludge from wastewater treatment plant | place: Denmark: WWTP Viborg ... | reverse complement strand
AAAATTAAGAACCTGGTCTTTAAAAATCTCACTTTCGTAAACAAAAGAACCGGTTTTTGACTTAACATTCAGACCGTAAAGGAAACCGGCAACTCCCGGTTGTTTTTGCAGGCTCAGGGAATAATTTTCCGGCACTTCAGCTAAGGAAATTTCATAATTAACCTCAACCGTGGTTTCTTTTTGGGCCGGAATCCGAACAAAAAAACCCAATTCCTGAAGACCAAAATCTTTTTTCATTTCCAAAGTAATTTCTTCGGCCGGCAGATTTTTTCCGTTAACATCGATGCTGGTTACCCGATAGGACAAAGGCAAATAAATTCTTAAATAGTTAACATAAGTTCCGCCCCAAAAAAATGGCGGAATCCCGGTTGAAAATTTGCCTTCATTTTTATAGAAAAGACTTAGAGATTCTTTAACAGTTTTTCCTTGGCCGAAATCAATTTCGTGCCGAATTTCTCTTTTGATACAGCAATTGGCCTTGTTCGCTCCCAAATTGGTTTCCACCCAATACAAATAATCATCAAAATCTTTATTTTTGCTTGGCTTAACTTTTTTTAAAGCGCCGTTCCATCCCTGCCGATCAACGAAATCATTTAAAGAAGGATTTTTAAAAGTCATTAAAATTTGCTTTTCTGCCAACCCTTTATAAATTACTCCGAGAATTTTTTTTAACCCATCGGCTTTGGTATTTTTAATCTTTTCCGTTAAAGCCAATCCCAAATCGGCAATAATCTCTTTTTTTTGAGTCGAGCCGGGAAAAAAGTCAATCTCGGAATGGGATTGGGCGACCTGATAGAGATTGTTTTCGTCAACCGATTGGCGATAATCGGACAAATATAACGGTCCCAAAACCCGGATAATTTCTTTAACCAAGGAAAAATTAAGAGCAATCAGGCCGTCGGCTTTTTCTTCTCCTCCTTTTTGGAAAAACCATTCAATTGTTTTGGCCGCTGAAGGAAAATCCGGATCCCAGTTGCTGTCGCGCAATTTCCACCAACCTTGTTTAAAGGCGACCTGAATCGGAAGGGGCGGATCAACATGACCGACTGCCTGGCCGTCGGGAACATAAATATCCTGGAAAAAAACTTCTTTAAGGCCGCCATTGGCAAACTTAACTTTGGCATACGAACCCATAAAACCGCCGCTTGGTCTTATCTCCCGATCGTTTTGTAATAAAACAAAATAAGTTCTTTGGCCTTCTTGGCCAACCAACTCGGGAAGTAACCGATTAATTTCTTCAGCCAACTCGCCGAATTCATCGATCCGGTAACGGCGGCTTAAATATCTACCGCTTAACCGATCAATAAAATTGACTTTTTTTAGCAAAGAACGGCAATTGTTTTCCCAAAGACGGAAATTGGCCGAAAAAACCGGCGGTTCGTTTTTAGTAATTGATTTAAATAAATTCTCGCCGCTTTTAAGGGTTTTTGCCGCGCTGAAATAAAGATTCAGGCCAAAAAATAAAATTGCGACAAAAAAAATAAAAGACACCGATATAATTATCGGAACGATTTTTGCTTTACTATTTTTTTTCAAATTCATAAATCACGTCTCCGTCTTTACGGAAAATTTCCTTAAGCTCTTTGCTTTTATTTAAAAAAGCGATTTTATTTTCATAATCCTCGGGCCAAAGATCTTTAAATTCTTTTTCGTGAATCACCAGATAATTTACTCCAATCGCTTTAATATTAGCGAGATTGTCCTTGGAAAGAAAATCCCGACGTAATTTAATAACCAGGCTTTCCCATTCCGGCGGAGAAAAACCGGAATAGCCGTTAACCGTTTTCTTGCCGTGTTCAAGTCCGTAAATCATCCGCAAGGACTCTCTTTCCCCAAATTGAAAATCACCCCAATAGTAAATCGGCAATTCCAAAATTACCGCTTCCGGCAGATTTTTTAGACGGGAATAAACCGGCGGATAATTTTCCTTTTTGGGAATGGAAAAATATTTTTCCGGCGGTTTAAAAGAAATCATCCCTAAAATAATTACCAAAATATAAAAGAAGCGAAAAAACAACTTTTCTTTTTTTAAGTTATTTTTCGGCCGATCTTTTAAAACAGACGCAATAAAAACAACCATACCCAAACCGAATAAAAATATCCAGCGCGACGGGGTCCGAAAGCCTTTAAATCCGGGAATAAAATAATAGAAAAAAATATACGGCAACGGTATTAACAGGGTTTTCTTAAACCAATGGAGAAAAGGACCCAGGGCCATTATTAAACCGGAAAACAAAATCAGTATAAACGGAAGGTCTTTTTTCCTTTCCGTTTGTTCGGTCTTGAAAAAAAAGAAAACGGAAACCAAAAATAATAATCCAAGGGGCCAATTAAAAAATCTGGTGAAAATCTCTTCCGGACTAAGGGAAAAATGAATCGCGTCCGATATTGGCCGGACGTAATTAAACTCCTGAGAAACCGACTGATAAATTCCGATCACCGGTAAAAGAATTAAACAGACTAGGAAAAAACAAATTAGAAAAATCCGCCAATCATTTTTCAATTTTTTCCAAGCTTCTCTTTTAACCGACAAAAGAATACCAAAAATAAAAATAAGAAAAAAACCGGGCAGAAAACTGTTTAGGGTTTGGGCCAAAAAAGCGAAAAAGAAGAAAATAAGATAAACTTTCCCCGTGATTTTTTTTGCCGGATATTTTTCCGGATAAGCAAAATATTTTAAAAGCGACCAGAAACCTAAAGGAATCCAATATAAGGTAAAGGTTTGCAAGTGGCCCAGATATTGGAACCTGATGTTTGAAAAACCAAAGGCTGCCGCCAAAAGAACACTTAAAAAATAATTGCCGGAAATTTCCGAAAGCAATAAAAAAGTAAAAAACAAAAATAACCATTGTCCAAGAAGAATATTGATATTGAAAGCCGCAATCGGTTCGGAAAACAATCTCAAAAAAGGAGCCGCCATCAGGCCGTCGGTAATAAACGCATCCGAATAGGCATGTGACCGGAAATAGGGATAAAAAATATTGCCGTTAAAAAAAAATGCCGGCCAGGAAAACCCTCTGGTAATTATTGTTTCCGGTAATTCTTTGGCTACCCGATTCAAGGACCAGGTAATTAACAAGCCGTCATAATCGTCAACGATTAAATTGTTGATGTTTTTTACCAGGGGAAAAAAATAAATAATCGTTAAGAAAAGAAAAAAGAGAGAAGCAATAAAGATCCTCTTCATCGGCAATCGGTTATTTGAAAAAGGATATTTTTAAAAACCAAACCGCAATCGCCAAATAAAATGACCAGCTTATAAGCAAGCCGATTACGGTCAGTTTTTTAGGCCGGGCAAAGTCGGGGAAAGAACGCGGAATCAGGCAATAATTCAAACGCCAAAGCAAAGGAATAAAAAGAACAAAAGCAAAAATAGAAATTACCCCGGCAATATTGATCAAAGTTGCCGGCTGTGCCACCAACATTGTCAAACCGGTAACAAAAATCAACCAGCCACGCCAAAGATAATACCAAAAGCGGAAAGACTTTTCCCTTGCTTTTTTGAAGTTGGCAAAAGTAAAGTCGGCAAACATCCGGGAAACTCCGTCGGCCAAACCCAGCCAGGTATCAACCAAAAAAAGAGCCGCGGCAATCAAAAATAAAATCTTACCCAAATGTCCTAAAGAAACTTCGAAAAATTGAGCCTGAACAACGGCAATTTTCCAACCCGAAGGATATTCGCCTTTCGGATGAAGAATTACCAACCCCAAAAAAGTTGTCAAGCATAAAGTCAGGGTATTCAAAGAAAGAGCGAAAAAATTATCCAGCCGCAAATATCTAAACCAACCCCGCCAATTCTTTCTGTTTTCGGCGGTATCTTCAAAACGATAACCGCTTTCCGGAATAATCTCCGACTTGCCGGTAATCGGGCTGGTTATCCGGCCGAAATACTTCGCCATCCCGACTCCCTTGTCTTTCAACCAATATGAATACATCAAATTTAAAAAGCCGCCCATCCCCGCATAAGCAATAGCAGTTAATAAGTTGGGTGTATCCGCCGGATCCCAATTGGCCGGAAAACGGACGGAAAAAGGATTGAAAATTACTTTTAAAAAAGATCCCAGTTGAGAAAATATTTCCGGCTGGAAAAGAGTAATCAAAAGACCGGCCAATGTTGAAAAAATTACCAGCTTCATTATCTTTTCAATTAATTGGTAGACAACTTTGGAAAAAACCAAGCCAATTGAAAAAACGAAAATCGTCAAATATGCCCAAAACAGCGAACCCAATCTTTCCCCGATATTTTTCGGAAATCCGGTTAAGCTATATAAGGCGGTTCCGCCGGCCGAAGCATAACCGCCAAACCATAAAAAACTGACGAAGGCCAAAAGAAAAAGAAAGAAAGAATATCGACGGTTCGCGCGCTTAAATCCGGCCCAAATTCCCTCTCCGGTCAAAGCCGTATAACGACCGACCTCCTGGTTAACAAAAAACTGTAAAAAACTGGCCGGTAAAATTAATCCCAGAAGAGCAACTCCGTATTTGGCGGCAAAAAAAGGCCACCAGATTAGCTCACCGGATCCCTGGGCAACCGAAGCCCAAATAAATGCCGGACCGATTAAAGTCCAAAGAGGAGGAACTTTGGGAAGTTTCTCGGTTTTTAAATCTTTCATTACCGTAATTATTCAATAATTTCTTCAATCCCGCTATCCAAAGAAGAGGAAACACTCTCCGGAGCCGGCCAATTTACTTTAAAACTTTCCCGGATTGTTTTTTGAGCTTTTTGCCAATAACCGGCCTGGTCAACCGGAGATTCAATCAAAAAGAGAATTCCCCTGTTAACGGCAACTGATAATAATTTCTCCGCCGTGACAATATATTTCCCGTTCATTTCGGCCATAACCGTTTCGTTAACTTGCCAATCCGGCTTTTTATTGCCGGCTAACCATTTTTCCACTGTCGCAAATTGAGTATCTACAACTTTGATAAGCAAAATTTCCCCCGGACGGGAGACATCGGTCAATCTTAAAAAAGAATAGGTTTGGTTATCCTGATTCGCTTCCTCTTCTACGGAAAGTCTGTCGGAGTATTGGAAAGAAAAACCGGCTTCGTCATTGTAGATCTTCAGTTTCTCTTCAACCGAAGGACTTATCTCGGAAGAAAGATTATCTTGTCCAACCGGACTGGAAAAATTCGGTTCGGAAGACTTCTTTATTAAAAAAAATCCGAGCAAACCAATCAGAACCAATCCCAAAACAATTAAAGCTATTAAAAAAAATTTTTTTGACATAATGTCTACCAAAAGTATATCATAGCCTTAATGAAAAAAATCAATTTTCTCCTTTTTGTTTTCTCTTTTACTTTTATCCCGAGCTTGTCGAGGGACTTTTTTATTCCTTTGGTTAAGCCTGTTTTTGCCAAAAAAGTAATCGGTTCCCAAAAGACCGGAACCGCTACTGTTTCTACCAGTATTATTATTTCTCCCCGCTTAAGAAGAGACCGAAAGGCGCTCCAGATTACTTTCTCCAATTTAAACCGAGTTTCTTCTTTCAGCTATGAATTAACCTATTTCGGCAGCGGTATTGATCAGGGAGTTTTCGGCTCCGTTACGCCGAAAGGAGAAAACTCAACCTACCGGGAATTGTTATTCGGCACCTGTTCCCATAATGTCTGCCGTTACCATTCGGGTATCCAAAATATGATTTTTACCGTTACCGCCAATCTTAAGGATGGCCGAAAAATTATAAAAAAATACCGCGTCAAACCTTAGTGAATAGATTTTTCCGTTACTTTTTTTCTCCGATCTTCCTTTTTTGTCTCTCTTCGTTTTTTTTCCTGCGCTTTCTTGGTCAAACTCCCCTAAGAAGTTGGGACGAAGCCTGGTATGCGGAGATCGCCAAAAATATTCTTAAATACGGCAATTGGTTTCTCTTGCGCTGGAACGGATTGCCTTATTTTGACCATCCACCGCTTGGTTTTTGGCTGACGGCTTTCTCTTTTAGGGTTTTCGGAATAAATGAGATGGCAGCCCGGCTTCCTTCAGCCCTTGCGGGAATCGGATCGGTTCTTTTGATCTTTCTTTTGGGTAAAAATCTTTTTCGCCAAAAAACCGGCTTTTGGGCAGGCATAATTTTATCGACCATGCCCTGGTTTTGGCTCCGTTCAAGAGAAGGCAATTTGGATATTCTCCTGGTTTTTTTTATGCCTTTATCTATTTGGCTAGCCGGTAAAGCAAAAGATAGTCCAAAAGCTTTCTTTTTTCTGCCGCTGGCTTTTGGTTTTGCCCTTTTGACCAAAACCGTTATCGCCTTCGGCTTACTGCCGATCCTATTTTTTATCCTCATTAAATCAAAGACAAAAATTCCCAAAAAATATTTGCTGTTTGCCTTTTTCTGCCTGTTTTTTATCGTTTTTCCCTGGTATCTGATCAATTACCATTACTACGGATTCGCCTTTCTTGATCGGAATATTTTCGTTACCGGGCTGAAGCTTCCCGGATACCAAGCGCTTTTCTCGGCGAAATCAATAAATCAAGCCTTTTCTCTAAAATATTTTATAAATACTTTCGGGCAAATTCAAAACGGAATTTCCCTTTGGTATAAACCTTTTCTGGTAACCTTTTTTCTTTCCGTCATTTTTATCCGGCGCCAATCAGTTTTTGTCCTCTATCTTTGGCTTGTCCCCTATTTGATAATTTTTTCCCTTTCCGCCAAAATTGAATTATGGCATTTGATTATTCTCTATCCGGCAATCGCCTTATCCATCGCTTCTTTTTTATCGTTGACAACGGATTTAGTTATTGGCCGGATTCTTTCTTTCTTCAAGAAAAGCGAAAAAAAATACTCTCTAAAACCTTTTTTAAATTCTTTTTCTTATCTGGTTATGGCCGGTTTTATTCTCTGGAACGGTTCCCGAATTGTTAAGGGCCTTTATAAAGATATCGTTAAAAATAATCCCGTAAACGACGAAATTATTTTGGCCAAAGCAGCCGGCAAATAAAACGCGATAATTTATATTGACGACGATTATTGGCCGGCGGCGGTTTTCTACTCGGAGAATAAAGTTTATTCCCTGCCTCATTCGACCGATACCAAGATAAAAAGCGTCAGCCAACTTTTTAAAGAAGAAAAAAATCCCTTCGTCCTGCTAACCAGAGATTGGATTTTAGAAAGAGAAGGGATTAAACCAAACCGCTACCAAATCATAAAGCAAATTGGCGACCGGGTTTTAGTGAAAGGAAACACTAACCGGTAAGAGTAAGAGTTTATCTTTCTCGTAAGGATATTCTTTTTTTTGTTCCTTATTTATCTTTCCAAAATATCCGACTCGCTTTTCCGCCAAAGCAAAAATAAGAAGACGGCTGAAATTACAATAAGAAGAACAACCGCCCAATCAAGAAATATTGCCAGTTGAGAATTGGCCGCCGCTCCCAAAACTCTTGCTTGTGTTGTTTTCAAAGCCACTTGACTGTCCGGGGATTCGGAAAAAAGCGGTCTTTTTTGGACAAAATCACCCGCTGTCCGGGTAAAAACAACCAATTCGATCAACAAGACCGGAAAGAAAATCAAAAAAGGAGCTTTCTGACGAAAAAAATCTTTCATCTTGCTTCATTCTATTGCAAATCATCACCTAAAATCAAGCTTTTGTATATAATACGGTCTTTTCCGACATTAGACCTCCGAAGATAGTAATTGATTGTCTTTTTATGTTATCCGTAGCTACTCACTTTTTAATCAGCGCGCATGAAATATTAGTTCAATTTTTTATTCTAAACGTGTTCTAATCTCCTTAAGACATTCTTCCAACGATAATTTTTCCGTATCTAAAACTAAAGCACCGGGGTAAAAGGTTTTTTCCAATTGGTTATAAATTCTTTCAATAACCTCATCGCCTAACGGCTTGCGGCAACCTTCTTTAATGCCCGGCCTGGTCCTGTCCCTTTCTTGTAAAACGCCAAGTGAACACTTTATTTGAAAAACTTTTACTTTAATATTTCTCTTTTCGGCCAATTTAACCGCCAAGGGAATAATAAAAGGATCAAAAAAGATTTTTTCCATAACTACGGAAAACCCGGCATCAAGTAAATATTCCAAAACCGCCAAAGCACATTTATCAACATATTTCTGTTCCGACAAAGAAGCTTCGCCGGAGAAAAAATCTTTAAAATTATCAACTTTCAGCCAGACAATTTTTTTCTTGAAATTTCTAAGTCCTTTGGCAATGGTGGTTTTCCCGCTGGCCGGCGCTCCGCGAATAATTACCAAAAATTGTTTTGCCATTTTATTTCAACCAAATTTGGGATAGCAGCACTTTTTGAAATGCTAGCATATAGGGTACCGCATATGCCTACATCCCATACCCTATCTTATTAACAACTTTCGTACCCTCCGTACCCCTCCCCTCGATTTTACTTTGAAAATCTCATCTTAAATTGGACGGATACTTCTAATAGTATAACTGATCCCGTTTAATATCCCTAGTCATAGCGGGCATATACGGATAAATATATGTTGGGATATAAACGGCTACTATATATAGTCTATGAGAGTCTACCTATTCAAGGCTAAATGTGCAATTGTGAGTCTACATATTTGCACATTTGAGGAAAATGGGCAGTATGGATAATGTATGCTAATGGCCTATTCCCTGTAGTAATGTTTACTAATCAGATACACCAAAAATATAAATGTTGCTAAACCTAACAACCAATGGAAAAGTCCCAAATAAATTGACGGGATCATTGCCAGAATAACCAATATTCCCGATATAGTTTTACTGTATTGTGCGTCTTTAATACCCTCACTGACTGCCCTAGCATCTATCGTGCTATTCGATGGGCTAAAAATCTGGCTACTACTCGGAACTTCTAACCACTCTCCGCAATGCTTACACTTCTTAGCATCGGCCAAGATTTCCTCTGCACAATAGGGACATTTTATTTTATTCATTTGTTCACCCCCTGATCGGTTTTATTAGCGGTGAACCAAAAAGCCCGCCGCTAGCGATGGCTTGCGCCACCTACCAATCTTTCGATTGATAACCGATCAAGGATGCTCTAACGACGAGCTTTCTGCCCTTGATCGGATTTTTTGCCATGCCTTACAGCGCAAACTATAAAGTTTAGGCAATTTCTAACTAACCCTATTTTACATTATTATCTCGCAAATTCTCAAGACATTTAGTACAATTAAAGACAATTAGTATGAACCCAGACATTGAAGAGTTGCTGACTATAGATCAGGCAGCAAAAATACTGAAAGTAAACGCACAGACATTGCGCAGATGGGACAGGCAAGGCATCCTAAAAGCAGTCCGTGTAGGCACACGGCGAGGTGTGGGAGATAGACGCTATCGCAAGCAGGATATTGAGGCATATATATCCCGCCATCACAAAAGTAAGTAAAATTAAAAAGAGAATTATGAAAATAAAAATTGATGAGGCAAAACAATTATCGAATAAGATTCTTCGGAAAATTGGGTTCTCTGATGGCGATTCTCATTTAATAACACAAAACCTTATTGATGGCGAGTTAACTGGCCGAAAAAGCCATGGTTTTGTGAGACTACCTGCTATTAAAAGAAATGTAGAGGGTGGAAAACTCAGCACAACGCATGAAGAAATTGAGATCGTTAAGGAAACAAATTCATCATTACTGATCAACGCGAAGAATAAGCCTGGTTTTATTGCTATCTATAAATCTCTTGAAAAAGCAATTCCCAAAGCCAAAGAATCAGGAATCGTTGTGGTAGGAATTCAAGATGCGGAATACTGCTCAGGTTACATAGGATCATACGCAACACATGCTGCTTCTAATGACTTAATATTCATTGGATTTAACAACTCTCCTGGTGGGTTAGTTCCATACGGATCAAAAAAAGAACTTTGGGGTACAGATCCAATTACAGTAGGTATACCCACCAATGACGTCCCCGTCATCTTAGACATGGCCTCATCCAAAATAACATGGGGTGAGTTGATGGTAGCAAAACAGGAGGGAAGAAAGATTAGAGAGGGAGCAGCTATTGATAAAGACGGAAACCCCACAACGAACCCAGAAGAAGCTATGGCAGGAGGGTTATTGCCTATCGCCGAACACAAAGGATCGGGCTTAGCGTTCATTGTTGAACTACTAGCTGGTGCTTTAACTGGTTCAAGAGTTGGGCAATCTGTAAATGGTGGTTGGGGCACTTCATATATTCTTATCAATCCTGCAATTTTCAGGCCAATAGAAAAGTTCAAGAGAGACGTTGAAATTGCAATTAAAGAACTGAAAAACGCTCCAAAAGCAGAGGGTATAAATGAAATTTACTATCCAGGTGAACAATCAGAAAAACGAAAGAATGAGAATACTAAATCAGGAGAGATTGAAATCAATGACAATTTACATACAGCATTACAAGAGATTCTAAAATGAATAAAGAAGCATTAAGACAATTTCTAGTAGATTCAAATAAAGCTGGTTATGCTGGTGGCGAAGAGAAGAAATGGATTAAAGAACCAAACGGATCGACTACGATACCTTTTGAAAAAGGTGAATGGCGATCCGACGACAATTTCTATGGCGGTGAACCTTACGGAGGCAGGATTGTTGTGTTTTATAAGGACAAACCACATTGGATGATGGTTTACTACGGTTGGGTGACTGAAGACGTGGAGACAAACATTGTTTATGGGATTTTAAGAGGTGCGTTAATGAAAATGCCAGATGATGCACCATTCAGAGGGCCACGAGAATATAAGGAGGGAAAATTCACATACACTAACAAATGGATTGGGGATGTGGAGCAGTATTCTGGAGAAGAACAAATAACCCAAGGTGGAAATTTGATATACAAGGCAAATTATATGGGTGGTTTAGTCGATCAAAGATCAGGAGTTTAATAATGGAAGAAAAAATATAGATTATGGATAAAACAAAATTGAACGATCTCGTACTCTACTTAACAGGTATGGCTATGAAGCCAGTTTTAGATGATGAACTATGGAAAACCTATGGCTACAGTAAGCGTCCAAAAAGTGGAAGTGTTTTCCACAAAATGTTGCCAGACAAGTTTGAATTGGAAGATTACATAACAAAAGATGTATTAACGATGGGGCTTATCGACATCCTCAATGCTATTAAGAAATCAAATAAATCCTCGGAAGATCAATTGCTTATCGCATTTGGTGTAGTAGATCAATTTGCTGAAACAACCAAACACATGTTCCCTACTGAAGATTTTGTTGACTATCTACTCTCTTCATATTCAAGTTATGTCAAAAGTGACAAAGCGAAAATACACGAACCTTGGATAATAAAATCTAAAGACAAATTGAATAAGAAAAATTTTGCTAAATATATGGTGGGAACAATCACCTTATTGGGAACAGAAACGCACAATGGAGATTTTTTCTTAGATACATCAATACTGAAAAATACCATCGACAATTCAGTCATAGATGAAAAACTTAAGGTTTCATTACCAGAGGATAAACATAAAAAATATATAGATTTATTATCAAATCACATTTTTAACTTATGAAATTTGGAATTAGAACACCATCATTAAAAAGAAGAATTTCCGCTAGGACATCTTGGAAACGGTATGTCCGTCATAGCTTAGGATTAAAAGCGCCAAGGGGAATGGGAATCCTAACTAACCCAAAGAAAGCCTTATACAACAAGGTGTACAACAAAACCTCCGTAAGCGTAGATAGGTTGCTTAAAGTACCAAAAAATAATAATGATGCAGGAAATACTACTACCCCTAACGACAAAACGTATCCTGTGGGCATAGAAACCTCGAACACTGGGAATATTATTAGGAGTTCGAATAAAGCATTAACAGTAACCAGTAAGAATTTTGAAGATCTAAGGAAACAGATCACGGATATTTACAACAAGAGAGTTGAACTTATTAAGCAATTGAATTCCGCAAAAACAAAATTGTTTTTACTGACTCTTGTTCACTTTGGTAGCTACTTGGTTATTATTGGATTTTTCTACAAGAAAATTGCAGAGACTAGGAAATTGCAGCAAGATGTAGTTAAAAAATTAGAAGAACAAATTGCTGCGACATTTGTCCAATTAACATTTGCTGACAAATCCCAATTGGAAAAGAGTTGGCTCAATTGCGTTGATACATTCAAGGAGATGATGAGTAGCGAGAAGATTTGGGATATTACATATGCCGAGGGAGTTGATCGGGCAAAAGCCCGTACAATGGCACAGACAGCTACAAAAAGAACACCTCTTCATACTAAGGATAGAGATATTGAGTTTGTTAAAAGCGATCTTCCCTATTTATTGTTACCTAATGCTAATGGCCCTGATTTATTTTTCTTTCCTACATTTCTTATTTTGTTCAAAGATAATGTAGACTTTGGGATTTTTGATATTAGGGATATTAACTTTCGTTTGAAATTGACGGCATACATAGAAGAAGAAAGCGTACCAAAAGATACCGAAATTGTTCAGCATACATGGAAAAAAACAAATAAGGATGGTTCGAGGGATAAGAGATTTAATAATAACTATCAAATTCCAGTCGTTAAGTATGGAGATATGGGAATAAATTCAGAAAGCGGGTTGGATGAATCGTTTATGTTTAGTAACTTTGATGCTTTCTCAAATTTTTCCAAAACATTTGAGTTCCACTTTAATCTGTTAATGAAACTATAACTATGTTCAAGTTGTTTAATACTTCTAAATACAAAAATGAGGAAGAAGCCGTAACGGAATTGATGCGTATTACAAGCATGGGATTTGGAAGCGAGCAAGACTTTAAGAAAGAAAACATGTTAAAGGTTATTGGTGATATTGAAAATGAATTTCAGAACAGCACAAATCCTAGACTTGCCTATTGGTTAGGTATAGCTTGGAGAAATTTTACTGCGTGGCATATTCGAGGAGATGAAAGAAAAGAGTATCTAGACATGGCGATAAATTACTTCGATAAAGCATTCTCGCTTTCTAAGACTACTCTTCCTGTGCAATTGCCATTAGAAAAGAGGCACAATTCTCAGTATTTGGATCAAATAGACATAGCTGGAGAGTTAGGACACATGTTGGTTGAGGATGCTCCAATTAGAGATCTAGATCGTGCGGAAAAGGTATTAAAGTTTGTTTTTGATAATACCGATGAATACGAACCCAGTCTGTGTTCATACGCTGAACTTTTCTATAAGCGTGGAGATTATTTGAAATGTGCAGAAATAGGCCTAAACATAAGCAATCGTTGTGCTATTTCGCCCGAATGGAAAGATAGTCCCCCACCGGCTCCATTAGGAATTGTGGGTAGCGCATATCGAGCCTTTGCTAAACAAGCCAAGAAGAGTGGCAAGAATGAGGTGGCGATTGAATACTTTGAAAAGATGAAAGGATTGAAAGTTGCTACGGAAAACGACTTAAAGATTTTAGACAAACTTAAGAATTAAATGTCAAATGGATCATTGGTGATCGAAATCGAACCATATGTACATGCTTGAGAAAGCCTATGCGCTTAAAATATCAACTATCCTTGCCAGTTCCTATTACAAAAAGTGGGTAGACTATTTCGAAAAGGTACTTAGGGCAACACGAAGTAAGCGACACAAAAATAAGAAAGACGTGTTGCTTGCAATGCAATACAAATTGGCACAAGCGGAAACCCAATTTTGGGGGCTACTTAGGGAGGGACGAGAACGGGCAAAAAAACTGCACGAAAAAAGTCAATTAACTCCAAAAGAAGAAAAGGAGCTAAGAGGATTAGAGGATCATATTCTTATTCATGAACAACTAATAAGAATCTCTAGGACGATATGCGATGGTATTGCCTGGAGGAATTTGAATTATAATCGTACATTTCTGAATTCGTCTGCTAGAGGTTTTGGTGCGGGAAGTGTTGATGTAAACAGTAAAGAATTCCGAAGTGAATTTATGTGGGCGCATAGGATTTCTACAGCTTTGGGTAGTTTAGTGATACTTAACGATTTGACTCATTTCTTAAGAGTTGGAGATTTGACTGAGATCAAAGACGGAGTTGCTTTTGTTCATGAAATCAAAAAATATGGAAAAGATATAAAGAACATGTTTACCCTAAAAAGGGTTAAAGGTAACGCAAAAATAAGCAATCAGGCCAAAAGATTATTAGAGTTACAAAGAATTGCATTTACCAATAAAGCTAAGATTGGAGGAATTGATATTGGTACAAGAATAATGGAATTGGAGCCACGAACCTACATAAAAGAGATAAAACGACTGTTTCGTGAGTCAGAAAGGAAAATGGTTGTATCGGAAGATTTTGATAACTGCATTAATATCGAAGTAACCAATTTTAGGGCAATTAAAGATAGCAAGAAACCTGTCGATATTGAAGAATTAAAGAAACTATCACCTAAAGTGAAAACTAAAGATTTGGTGCTAATTCATAGCAATTGGGATACCTTTTATAGTGATGAAAAAGGCAACTTTGTTAGATCGGCGGNNATTTTTCCATTTTCGGCAAAGGACTGCATGTATCTAACATCTGGTTATTTCTTGGTTAAATGCACATTAAACGTAACCAAACTCAAGGAGATTCTAAAGCACCACAATTGGGAAATCGAAGATCGTACAGAAACCGATCTGGATAAACAAATTGCTGAATTCGAAAAAGATAAAGATAGAATGTTTTCAATTAAAGATGGCCTCTACGCACATTCTCCAGACGATCATGGATTGTTCATTATTAGACGTGGCCCATTTAGCGTTGCCCTTGATGCTATGCTCTATGCTCGACTAACAATGGAATATCTTTCCTTTTCCAGTTTTCTCGATATTCTTGAGTATATGTATGAGGTAGCATCAAAACGACAAAGAAGCGATGCTTATTTCCCGAGATTTAAGAACGAAAATACGTTTTGGAATTAATATTGAATAATGAATAAAACAATAGCAATTATTGGCGGAATAGTTTTAGGAGTGTTTGTTCTCATGCTTGGTTCTGGCTTATTTTTTATGAGGGCTATGGACTCCAAAGCAGAAGAGGGATTATTTGTTATTAGTAGGACAAACCAATTGGATACAAATAAAAGACTCCAAGAAAGTGGCTATATCCGTTCCCCATTAGCTTTAACTTTTGCCAGACTAACAACTTTACGCTTCGGGGAAATCCAACCTGGCGGGTACAAACTTTCAAAAAGCAAGGATGCTCGTAAATTGATAACCGTTTTAACCTCCGAACCACAACTTAAATGGATTACCATCCCAGAGGGGCTACGGAAAGAAGAGATCGGAGAACGATTGGCAAAAGAGATTCATTGGGATAATGAAGCGTTGGAAAAATGGAATACAACTTACACAGCGATGGAGTTTGACTATCGTGAGGGTGTGTATTTTCCAGATACCTACCTAATACCTGTTGGTGAGAATGGTTTAGACACAGCCAAACGAATGATAAACCGATTTAATGAAAGGTTTGCGGGCTATCCAGAGAAGTTTGCAGAACAAAATGTCTTATGGACATCAGCTCTTAAAATTGCCTCCATCGTTCAGCGTGAGGCGGCAGGCAAAGAAGATATGCCATTAATAGCAGGAATTTTATGGAATCGACTATTAAACGATCAACCGCTAGAAATAGATGCGACTATCCAATATGCCAGAGGAAACACGGGTTCGGGATGGTGGGCGCCAATAAAAGCTAGCGACATTGACGACATCGACTCACCTTACAACACTTACAAACACAAAGGATTGCCACCTACTCCAATATCCAATCCAGGAATTGATGCTATAGATGCTGTCCTAAACCCAACTGAAACCGATTGCTACTATTACTTGCACGACAAAGACAGACAAATCCATTGCGCCAAGACGTTAGAGGAACACGAGGCTAATATCGACAAATATTTGAAATAAAGCGATTGAAAATCTTGTTGACAGAATAGGTTTTACGAACGATCAGGAGCAACGATTCCTTGTATTTGTTTTTGGATAGCCATACTGGTAAAACTGCCATGGTTTTCTAAACGAAGAATAGGAATACCAGCTTCTGACAATATGCGTTCCAATTCCTCGTCACGAATTTTTCTATCTTCCTCTTGGTGAGATTTATCATCAAGTTCGATCACCAATTTAGGCGAAATATAGTTTTTATCGCATAGAACAAAGTCAACTGATTTTCTGTTTATGTGACTAAATGCTCCTTGCCAATTTTGCCCTTGGGTTTTATGACTTACGATAGTCGGCAAATGAACCTGGGCAAATACGTAGTAGTTTTGTCCAACAGCTTCAATAATAGCGTCATTACACTCGTGTTCTGCTCGAGACATAAAAAAATCTTTTTTAGTGTAACTATACTTGGATAGCGGAGTTTTTCTGCCTAAATTTCTTACAAGTACTGCAATAAAAGCTAAAACAGAAAATGAGAATACTAATATTAAGATTTGTTGAGGTGAAAAATATTTATCATTATTGAAAATCAAATGTAGCCAATATTTGATCAGTTAAATCCTTGTTTTCTTGCGTAGGTGGGATAGTTGATACTGAAAATAGCTTGTCGCCCTTTAGAACAATAGCCATATACCTCGTTTTCTCCCCTAAAACTAGGCCATAGAACCCATTGTAGCCGTCAATAGACGTGTCTTTGATACTGCTAGTGTCCATACCTATCTTGTTTTTGTCTAAATCGGCTAGTGTGGCATTTTTATCCATTTGATATAACCCGTAAAGCATATACGGATTACTGTCATCTTTGTTTTCGATATAAAAACCTAAAGTTCTGATTCTCCCATTATCATCAGCTATTTCCTTTCGAAACGTTAGGTTTTGCGGATACTTAAGAGTCAAACCAATCTCGTCGATAGTTTGCTCTTGCCATCCCTCAGTTTGGGAAATTTGTCTTGTAAACGATCTGCCGTCTGGGGTGTTACATCTCTCTGGGTAGCTTTCTATTACTGGATACCCTGCTGCCGCACACTCCTCAAAACTATTAATAGCCTGTAGATTGTTGGATTTGCCCTTGAAATACCAGATCAATACTCCAACCACCAACATTGCTAAAAATACTGCGATAAGTTGCCTGTTTCTTCGCATCATCATATGTTCTTATTTTACAACTTAACCGTTCTGATATAAATCATTGATGATGCATTTCAGAGCCAGAGCGAAAGGATGGACTAANNACGAAAGGATGGACTAATAAGGGGATTTCAACCTCTTTCTCCGTTTTCTCTCGGGAGGTTTTAGCATAACTCTTAGCCGAAACTGCCTGTGATAAGACAGAAGGGACGAGGGTGAGTTGCACGGACTTTCCTATCTCGTCGCATACTTTTTTCATTCTTCCCAACGTCTTACCAATGTATTCATTTCGTCGCCGTCGCTTCAGTCAGGTGGGCTATCTGCAATCGGTGGTTATAGTGCTTCTCGATCACTGCGGACTTGCAGGGCTACCCTCGCCTATAGGTATCCTCAGGCCAAAGCCTTGGTATATTCTAAATTTTCAAAATTTTCTCTGACGTTATTTATTACTTGGGCATTTATATGTCATTTTGAATTGCTCGTTGTACATAACTTCTTCTTCGATGGTGAACTCAACACCCCTTTTATGTGCCAATTTGTATTTGTGATACTTGCCCTTAGGTTCTAAAGTCACACCAATCCCCGAACGGGGTGCAATTTTTGACGGGATGACAAAAATTTCATTCGGTATAAGTGGATTAATCTCGTCGACGTAAACACAGCATATGTAATAGGCCACATCATGTTTCTTTTTCTTAACTCGAAATGTTAGTTTTCCTTTGTAGTGAGTGCATTTGATATTTACCCTATCCCAATGCCAAAGGCCGTCGAATTTTGACTTATCGTCTATTTCTCCCAAATCCTTAAATTGTTTTTTGAAATATGGGTGGCCTTGGATATACAACTCGGCAAGTCTGCCCCATCCCGAATTATTGTCATAAAGATACATCTTGGGTATTCTGGGGAGCTGGAACCTGCGCATCCAGTTAACAACTGTCACGTTTGTTACTCCGTAGAAACGTCCAACTTGCCTAGTAGAACCCAACATTTCATAGTCTTGTCTAAGCTGTTCTTTGTTTTTGTAGGGTTTGTTTTTCATAGGCCTGAATGAATACGAGTCTTAGCCTCGTTAATATTTTCGACAAAGGTTTTCGCATCAACTTGTAAATTCCTTGCCCAATATCGAGACAAAATTTCTTCCGCTTTGTTATTTGCATCATCAAATACGAAAATGAAGAACCGCCCCGAGGATTTTTCCAGCCGAATTAGTGGAATCCCTGACGTTTTAAGAACTACGGCTTAATATAGATCGTTGGATTTATACTCTCTGGTTTTTTCCATATTCATCTCTTTTCTTTTTCATTTGCATTCCCTTTTTTATTCTTTCCGGGATTATTTCCCGTTGTGTTCTCTCCAAAACGGAACGAAATAGCGTTTGGTACGCTTCGATAGCGTTATCAACCAAACGATCACGTCTCTCTTTTCTTGTGGGATTAATCGACTGAATTTCCATTTCAGTCTTAAATTTACCTGCCGTTTTGGGGAGCTGAAAACGTCAATATTAGGGAGTTATCGGAGCAATTTTGGGGAGTTTTTCCAATTTAGCGTTTTTATCGATAAACATTCCAATCCCGTCTCTCTGCAACATAATTACGGATTTTCTCAAAAATGGTTCTGATTCAACAAATTCCACTAACTTGCCAAATCCTTTTTCGAGACTATCGTGGAGCCGGGTAACACCTCGTGAATTCTTAATAATTATGTAGTCTTCTTTTCCATTAGCTTCGTAAAACTGATGTTTTGTCACTATTCCCCCTAAATTATCAAACAATAGCTTAAATCTCTTTATAGCTTTCTTTCCTTTAATGGTTATGCTAGCGCCTCTGTAAGTAAAAACTCCTGTTTTGTCATCAAATTGGGGCGCTTCTCCGCTATACCAACCAACAAACTGCTCCAACTTTTTTCTACTAACCAATACTGCCATATGTTTCGATTCGTTTGGCCCAATGTTGTTATCTGGGATATTAAAAAAATATTCAATAACTTGATCTTTACCTATAATTCCCATCTTTTCTGCGACTTCATCAACATTTCCATCGTGGATTATTTCCTGTGGCCTATTTCTATACCAAAGTGAATTTTTGCTACTAGTACCTATGTACCACCAACCAACTGTTTTACCCAGTATCATGCCATCCTGTTCCATTAATTTAGGAGTATCTGTAAATTGATAACCGAACGATAAAGGAATCGACGGATAACCATCAACAATAAATGTGTCCGATTTCTTGATGGCAATATTTACTATTTCCAAATCTTTTTTGGAAGATGAGGCACGAAGAATATTATTGGCCAAACCAGTTGCGTCATCTATTACATTTTTCATTCTGCTTGTTTCTTAAATTTCTTTATGTTAACTTAGTATAAATTAGTTTTACTTGTATGACAACAGTACCATTTTCACCATCAAATCCCGACACATGGGGTTTGCTATTAACCCTAGAACAAACCGCAAGAATTTTAGGCGTGAATCCCTGGACACTACGTAAATGGGATGATGATAAAAAATTTGTCGCTGTTCGTGTTGGCTCAAGAAACGACAGGCGTTTTAGGAAACAAGACGTATTGGCGTACTTAGAATTAATCGGTATCAAATTTGAAAAATAAAAAGATTAACTAAATGTAATATGGAAAATAAATTTAAGATTCGGGCTGTGGTTTACAGCCGTGTAAGCACCCGTGAACAAGCGGATGACAAAGAATCTATTCAAGATCAAATTCGGGTGTGTAAAAAGGCTATCGCAGATCACCAATGGGAATTAGTAGCCGATCCGTATCAAGACGTTGAAAGTGGCCATTTAATAGAAGAGAGACTAGGTTTTCAAAGAATGATGCAGGATGCATCAGATTACAAATTTGATCTAGTTGTCGTTAAAGATTTTGATCGTTTTGCCAGAAACAAGTCGTATGCCACTAAAGCCAGGGATGACTTGAAAAAAATGTTCATCCAAACATACTCCGTAGCCACACCTGTAGAACCCCGAGATCCCAAACTATACGATCCCACAGACGACGATTTAGGCATCATGGTTGAGGGTTTTAGCGATACGATGGCCGAAATTGAAAGAGATAAGATCAGGCGCAGGATGACAATGGGTAAGATGGCAGTGGCTAAATCAGGAAAGATACCCAACAACGTTCCATACGGCTATGTCATCATTCGTTGGATTGATGAAAAAAACAAAGTTCAAAGACGAATCGAAATTGATAAGGAGAAAGCAAAAATTGTTCGATGGATATTTGATGAATACATCAAGGGTAGAGGCGCACAAAGTATTGCATTTGAACTAACTACAAAGGAAGTTAAACCACCAAGAGGCCCATATTGGCGAGCGCAAGCCGTCAAATACATGCTACGAAACGAAACCTATACAGGCAAGGTGCTATGGGGATGGCGACATGCCGACTATGCCAAAAATAAGCAACGCAAACTAAGGGATCATAAAGGTATTATCCAAAATGGGCAACACACTGCCATTATTCCTGAGGAAATATTCAAATTAGCCCAGAAAGAGAAAAAGATACGAGGGAATTCCCAAAAGGGACGGGCAAAAATGAGCCGTGGCCTACTAACAGGAATAGCTAAATGCATCCGTTGCGGATCGGGTGTTACCTATCTAACCCGTCACCATAAACGTAGCAAAAAGAATCCCAATTGGCATGATACGACTACTTATGAATACCTATGTGGTGGCTACAAATATACGGGTATATGCCAACGTAGGATCATGAGTGCAACTAGATTGGAGGAGTTCGTTCTAAATCAAATTAGGAATCTTGTAAACAATCCTACGGCCCGAGAACGCCTCATTCTGGACAAGAACATCACCATAACCGACAACCTCGAGTC
>MTKZ01035534.1_pt1 | contig 20812 bp, 20 predicted proteins | sample 1042781 | NCBI WGS metagenome assembly MTKZ01 (sample SAMN06212207, study PRJNA360539) | anaerobic digester metagenome | biome: Wastewater treatment plant; material: sludge; isolation source: anaerobic digester fed with sludge from wastewater treatment plant | place: Denmark: WWTP Viborg ... | reverse complement strand
CACGGCCACCGTCAGCACATGCGTCGCCCGGCCCGACACCGTGACGCCGCCCTTGATCAGTGCGACAATCACCGTCGCCGCCGCCGATATCCCTGCGGTCGTTCCAAGATCAGTGTAGTCCATAGTTACCCTTTGCCTTTCAGTTCCTTTACGTCCGCCGCAATAGCCTTCGCCTGTGCGTCATGCGCCTGCATACACTGCTCCATCGCGGTGATGGCCGTTGCCAGACGCTCAATCTGTACCACGAGCGGCGAGAGGTTCGTGGCCGCCCTCAGCTGGCTTACCTCAGTTTCGAGCACGCGGATGCGCTCCGCCTGCCGCTTGTTCTCCGCCTCCAACAATTTCACGTGTTCTTTGTACGTTTCTAGGTCCGCGCGCAGTAGTCCGATGGCCTTGCTCCTGATGCCCCACACGGCGGCGATGACCACGCCCACCGCCCCGATGAGCGCGCCCGCGCTCGTCAAGATGTCCTGGATACTGTGCATCTTTACCTCTCAATACAATACGAGTCAGGGTGGTGAGTCTATTCATGCGTTCGTGACCCAGAGTGTCAGCGTCGCACCCGTCCAGTCCTGGGTCACGGTAGCGTCGCTTGCTGCACACTCCACAATAATCGTTTCGCTGGCGGCGATGCTAAGGTCAGCCGTTGTCGCCGTGAGCGTCAGTTGCGCCCCCGTCAGCGAGGTCAGCGTCTCCGCATCCTTCACCGCCGCGAGCAGGCTTCGAGCCGCACCACCACTGATCTTCGCCTTCACGTCAACGGTCAGAGATCCGCCAGCAGGAACCGCGTCGCAGGCAAGGGCCATCGCTTGCACCGCGACCGGCCGCCCCGTCACCATTGGCACAACTACCTTCTGCGTGGTGTTCTGCACGAAGCCCGGAAGCGCGATAACAATCGGAACAGCCTTGGTCGCGATAGGTGCAAGCGCGATACTGTCTATGTTCAATCCGCCGCTGTCCGACACAACCGCGCTTGCCAGCCGTGTGGCGTTGGCAGGCGGGGTCGCCGAAGTAGTAACGGATAGTGCAAGCGCCCCAGTTGCTGGCGTCCGAACCAGATAGACGTAGTTCGTTCCCGCTCCTGCGGCGCCCTGCGTAATAACTGCGCTCGTCTCGACTATCGCCGCGCGTGTCTGGCTGCCATAAGTCCCCTGCGGAACACACACTCTTGTTCCTTCGGCAAGCGAAAACGTAGCAGTACCAACTCCAGTGAGGAAACTTGCGGTCGTTCCGGGGAGTACACTTGCACCAACCGAGGAGAATGCTGTCCACTCAACCTGGTCCTGCGTCCAGTCGTCATTGTCCTCGGACACCTCAAAGTTCTCCCCTATGTCTACCCAGAGTTCTGCGTTTGTTCCCCCCGGCCAATTGCGTATATCGTTAGGTAGTGCCGTATATGTGAGTGCCATTGATTACTCCCAAGTGTGCCCGTCGTCGAATGATTTCTTTACTGCCACAGCTCCGGCTCCCGTGATGTACGACAGTATCAGCGCCCGCTTGCGCTTGCCACTGCTGTCAGGCTCGTATGCGAGTTGCAGGCTCATAAAGTCGTTTGAGGCAGACACTACGTTCGCAGGGACGCTCCACGTCGTTCCGTGGTCGTAAGAGAGTTGGAACTTGATTGTCCCTCCGTCATAGTACAGGAAGTACGTTGTACTGGTGTCAGGGTCGTATTGCAGGAATGGTTTGGTTGCCATAATCCCAGAACTGTCCTCTGCGCCCCACGTCTGGCCCTCGCTAACCGACTTGCGCCTGCGTATCTGCCCGTCGCGCACATAGTAGCAGTACAGTTCACGTGTGCGTTTCGTGCCAGGAACGGAATCGTACATCAACAACGATGGCTGCGCTCCGTCACACAGGTCAATCGCTGTGCTCCATGTGCGCGCACCTACAGTATAAACGTCAAACTTGATCTTTGTACCACTGGTGTAGGCGCGATATATGCGGCCTGCGGATGTTTTGACCATCGTCAATCCGCCGCCCTGCGCGGATACTTCCGCTGTCAGGCACGCACGCAGGAACATCGCGTGGATGAGTCCAGTGTGTGTGGCCGTTGGCGGGTCTTCACCGTTCGGCATAATGTCGAATGCTTCAGTATGCCAGTCGTCCCATTCGGGGGTGGCAGGGAGCCAGTAGACGCCGGTATTGCCCGTGCTGGTGCCGTCAATCTTTGTGGCGCCAACCTTCACGTTCAGCGCAGCCTGTGCGGCAGGCATATCGTTAGACTCCACGATGCCGTTCACGCCGCCCTGGTATATCTTGCGAACCTTGATCTCGGTGGCCGCGCCCGGGCCGAAGTTGATGCGGTCAACGGCGTAGTGCGCCTTAAGCACAAGCGGCCCCGTGCCCTCCTTGAAGTTCGGCACCAGGTGATAGGCGTACTGCGTGTTGTTGCACCACTCCGCCTTCGGGTAGTACGTGAAACTCTGCTCGCCCACCGTCAGCGTGGTCGGCGTCCGCGACGCCTTGTATCCGGTGTTGGCGATGCGCGGTAGCCCCTTCTCGTCGTCGTAGCGCAGCGCGAACGCCTCATAAAGCTCGTTGATCGTCCACGGCGTTGCGGACTGCGGCGGCGCGGGCGCGACTGCGTCCGGCTCCTCCTCCAGCGTGCCGGCGGCCTCCTGCCCGACGACTTTCCCCGACAGCCAGTGCGTCAGGCCGAGCTGCGCCCATACCTGGTGCGGAGGGTCGTCCTCCGTGTCCTCGATCCGCAGGCGCTCGTCAATGCTGACTGTCTCCCCAAACTGGACGCTGTGCCGCGCCTCGCCCTGCTGGCCCGCCGCCACTGCGCGTATCTCGTTGATCAGCACGTCGTCGGCCGTCGCGAAACTCAGGCTGATCGTCTGCGCCAGAAGCCCGTTCAGACCCCAGCCCCAGCCGCCTTCGCTCAAACTCTCGGCGCCGCTGGCATACTCGCGCTCGTATCGCGTGCTCGAGTAGTCCACGCCGCTCGCGTTGGACGGCGCGCAGAGGTCAATCAGGAAGTCTCCGTTCGCGTCACCCGTCACCGTCCATGTCTTGCTGCCGATTGTCACGGTCAGCACCACGTCTGCCGCAGCCGCCGTGCAGTCCACAACGAAGTAACGGAGATGGTCCCACCAGACATCCGTCCCGATGTCGTCGTACGTCTTGGTGACAGTCTTCGGGTTCGCGCCCTCGATCTTCAGCGCGCCGCCTGAGATGGAGACCGTCTCCCCGCCCGCTGCCGCCCATCCGTTCACGGCGGATGCGAACGTCTCAATGACGTGGCTGGCTTCCTGCGTCAGCGTCAGCGCCGTCCAGTTCAGTCCCGGCACCTGCTGCACAAGCCGCCACTCGTTGCCCGTCACCGGCAGCGCCCACTCAAACGCGAGTCCACCATCCGGCTTATCGTCTCGCGTCTGGCCCCCTATGCTGTCAGGCGTGCCGAAGTGATTGAACACGCGATTCTGCGTGGTATATACCTTGCCTTGCACCTGTAGCTCACCCGTCATTGGCAGAGCCAGGCCCGTGCTGCCCGGCAGTCCGGCTTTGGGGAATACTTTAGCTATGGGGTATCGGACAACCTCGGGGTCACTGTCCGGCTTGACTGCGTCATACGGGCCTGCCGTATAGGTTGCATCAGGGTATGGCTCGTCGTGAACGCTAACGAGTTCCCCATTGAAGGTCACATCAAAAGCGGGTTCAGCCTGTCCGCTGATGCCCACCCAACTGCACATCCCGTCATCGAACGTAGGGTCACCTGCGAGGGGTGGGTCGCGGGGCTGTGTTCTTGCTGTGAGCGTAACTGTGTTTCCGCTCTCTACAGCGATGAACTCGCCCCCGTAACCTTCGCTGTTTGGTTCAGTGAGTGTGTGCGTGACAGTGTCCCAGTTCGGTCCGCCGCCAGGGAACGCGACTGTCAGACTCCCGGACCTCTCCCCGATTGTGTCCACTTCGGCATAACGCCAGCCCCACATACTGAATGCGTATGTGGTCGGTGACGCTAACACGCTGGGGAGGCTCGCGACGGCTTGAGTCCACGACACGAGCGTTTGCCCCCCGCCTGTGATTCTGATGCTTATGCCGCCGTCTTCAGGCCATATCCACCAACTCACATCTGCATTGGACCACTCGCGCAGATCAACAACCTCGTCGAGCTCACCAACCTGTTTTCCCCATCGCGTTGGAGTCTCGCTCACGTAATGGGGATAGCGTGTCTCGTCTTCGATTGTCGCCATCTTGCGCAACGGGACGCCGACCTCAACAGTCATCGTATCAAACGGGACGCCCTCAAAGGGCGCCTGGAATGCTGTGCTCCCGGCAGGGACAGTGATGTAAGGCGTCCCTGTGTAGTTGTCCGCCCAATCATCAGCTGCGTAGTCGCACTTTACTGTTCCAACCGTGAACGTGCTCCCTGCGACAGTAATGCTCGCCGCCCACTTGACGTAGACGAGGTATTCCTTCTCGCCTTCCTCCCGTTCGGCCGTGGCTGTAACAAAGAGGATGACCTTCACCTCGGTCGGAGCGCTTCCGAAGCTGATTTCGTAGCGCTTGACCATCGGCGAAATGGCCCAGACGGGGTATTGGCCCTCGCCTGTCGCCGTGAACGGGAACGCATCCGTCAGCGTCGCGCTGTAGCTTGACCGGCCTCCGGTGTCAACGATGACTGTGCTCACGCCGCAGCCGCCGGGTCTTTGACCATATAGCGCAGTTCCAGTTGAGCGCGGGTCATCGTGGTCACTATCTGAATGGGGCCGTTGCAGTTGCCGCGGGACGGCTCCGCGGGGTCAGCGGCAGGTGTTCCCTGCTCAAGTGGCCGGGACTCTGACGGCCGGCGCGAGTCAGGCACGGGCTGCGCCTGACTCACCGTCCAGCCAATAGTCTGCGGAGGCGGTGCCGTGGGCGGGATACGCGGCGGCCCTTGAGGCTGAGGCTGAGGCTGTGTTTGCGGCCAGGGTTGTGGTTGGGACTGAGGTCTATTCTGCGGTTGGTTCTGTGGCTGCGTCTGCGGCTGAGTCTGTGGGTAAGGCTGGACGTATGGCTGCGGTCTCTTTTGTGGCTGCGACTGAGGCCGCTTCTGCGGCTGGGTCTGCGGCTGGGTCTGCGGCTGGGGGCTGGGAAGGAAAGCCTTGCTGATGGCCTTTTGTGCAGTCGGGCTCAACAGCAATTCCGCAGCTATGTTAATCGCCAGCCCCACACCGGTGCCCATCGTGACACCGCGTGCGAGTAGCCCGCCGACCCGCGCAACCCGCGCAACCCGCGCAATCCGCGCAGCTTTTCTGGCTCTGTCAGCGAGTACGGGGAAGTTCTTTATGCGTAGCCCCGTCTTAATCGCAGGTTTGGCTATTCTACGAGCGGTGGTTCCTTCAAACATCATCCCTCCGGTATCCCGTGTACGTCGCGGGGCGGTAGTAAATCCGCTTGGGATCGCCGCTGTCTACAATCACCTGCACGTCAATGCTGCGGATTCGGTAGTCGCCCTTTCCCGTTATCGTCACCGTGTCATCAGGGAATACATCCGGGTAATACTGAGCCTTCCACGTCGCCGTAAGTACAGGATCCATAAACCCGGGCCGCGTGACGAGCGCATACGCCATGCGCTCAATCGCCGCTTGACTGCGCACCACAGAGTCCCGGATCATAATCGTCTTGGGTTCCCTCAAGCCTGTAACACTGTCGGGGGACAGCGAGTCTTCATCCTTCACAATGAACATACACGGGCGGCTGCTCGAATCGCAGTACCAGAACCCAAGGATATTGCACTGTGGCTCCTGAGAGAACTCCTCATAGTCCCAACAGGCATTGTCGCCCATTGTCCCTAACTGAAATGTGCGCACAACGGGTGTCGGGTCGTCAGGGTGATACATCCGAAAGACCCAATTGCCACCGACGCACCGCTCGTCGAAGGTGTATCCGATCTTCTGTTCAATCTTCGTGAACCAGGTGTCAACGGTGTCCCCGGGCTGAGGCTTGTAAAGGTGACGGGTCGCGTGTCCCGAAGTCTCAAAGCGCATCCCCCCAAGGTCGGGGATCACCATATAGGCATCTTCTGCCCCGCACAGCCTGAACAGATATCGCACAACATCCGTCACCAGCCGCCCATCAAACGGCCCGGTCGATGGAAGTTGCACCGCCCGCGCCCTGTGCCGCAGGATACTCTCCAGTTCGTAGTGCAGCGTTTTGGCCGCGTCCACGGGCGCCTCTACCCGCCGTGGTCGCTTGGCGAATCCAAGGAATATCGGGGTGCCAAGCGTTATCTCAGTAATGCGGTTCAGGGGGAACGACGTTCCGCCCCAGTCAGGGCCGTTGCTCAGGCTGATGTTGCCAGTAACTCCCTCGCGCCCCTGAGAGTATTGCAGCGAAAGCGATATGACGTTGTCAGTTATCTCCTTTTCGTCGCTCCCACGGGTATCCGTCTCCCCTGCAAAGTGCAGCCACGCTCCAGTCACGAACGGCGTAAAGTTCGGCCGCGCGTCGGGGTTGTAATCGTCGGGCGAAGCGGTCAATTCGTACTTGACGCAGTACTGATACTTGGTTCCATCCCAGACCATTTCGGTTTCGCTGTCAGTGTCGAGAACCGTCATGTTGACAGATGTCCCCATCAACGGATACCAGACTCGTGGCTTGGTGTCAGGGTCAACTATAGTCCCGACTTCGGCTGCTGCTGGCGGCGGCCAGTTGAGCGCGCGAATCGGCGTGGTATATTCCACCGAATCGGGGTAGACAGCGTGCATCGCCTGCACCATGCCCTGTGATGCGGGGAAGTGAATGGAGAGCGGGCCCGCAGCCGTGATCTCATTGCTTATGTCCGTCTCGTCGAGCGCCGTATCCGTATGAACGAACCCGCCTCCGAGCGTTGGAGACCAGAAGAGAATCTTGTTCCCGAGCATGGGCTGTATCAGAAGGGTCACAACCTCCCCGCTAATACTGCGAGTCGTTTGCGTTAGCTTGCCCTTGCCAAGAGCGGTTGTCCCTTTGTACAGACTCGTCGTCGCGTCTGAGTATACAAAGAGGACGTGTTCGCCGAACTGTATGGTGATGGCGGCGTAATTGTCACCTTGGGGGCCAAAGGCACGGAAGCTCACCACGAACGGCTGATTCGGCACGTACTCCCTGATGGTCTGAATGCGTTCGTTGTGGTTGAGCGATATGAGCCAGTAGTCACCAGTGTAGAGATATTCAATCTCGTCCCACCAGTCCGGGTCTCCTTCCTCTGCTTCAGGATCACGTATGGGGGTGAATGCACTTTTGCGAAGGCGTGCGTAGTCTCCCGTTGTAGTTGTTGACCACTCGCGCTTCAACTGCAACGGCTTGAGTTGCAACGCAGGGTAGAGGGGATTGACCCACCAGTCAGTGTTGGTATTTACGTTTGGGACGCACCACCCGAAGTCAAAACCGTCCTCCTGCGGGGGTGTGATTACAGATTGTGCTGGCCCCGCCGTCTTTGCAACGTCAAGGCTGACCTTCAGGTAGTCATGTATTGCCATAGGTTAGGAGTGTGACCTATCCGGCCATGTTCGGGTAGAGTTGGCGCAGGTAGTATTCGTTTACCTGGTGCGCGATGCTTGACGCCATCTGCGCGAGGTAGCCGTCGCCAGCAACGGTAATGGTGAGCCCCTGCATTGTGGGGGTTGAGCGGCGCATTTCTCCTATGGATATCGGGCGCACGCTGTTGGAGTTCGCGCCGATGATCTCCCACGCGAAGTCCTTCCAGTTCTTGGTATTCCCGGATATCTCTTCGAGGCGTCGGTTCGCCGCCTGCATGAGCTGGTTTGATTCTTTGAGTAGCGTGGCCGACATGCCCTGCTCAACGGCGTTGCCGGGGGCAAGCGCTCGCGAGCGCATTTGCCGGGCCAACTCCCGCATTTCAGATACTTCCTTCTCGCCAGCTTCCTCCGGCGTCCGGTTAGCGGCGATGTAGCCTTCGGCCCTCTGGCGTTCTTCCGCTATGCGGTCACGAGACTGCACGCCCTCTGCGTAGTCATTGATCTCGTCGTCAAGCATTCGGTAACTGGCGCTCCCGGTAGTTGCGCGGTTGCGCCGTGCGATCAGCCCCTTGAGGTAGTCGAGTTCGTCGTCCTTTTCGTTGTTACGCCCCAGCAGGGTTAACGCTTCGCGGGCCTCCTGCCCCTTTATAGCGGCAACGGCCATGGATATCATGCTCATGATGCCGCCCGCGACTATCATTCCGCCGCCGAACCTGCCGCCCGTGATGCCGCCGACAATCTGCATGGACATCGCGGCGGACTGCATCCCGCGCACCATCTTGTTCGTCGCGCCGTCCACGTCCATGAAGCTCATTGCGAGCGTTGATGACGCATACGCGAGGGCGCTCATCTGGACGATGCCGCGCTGCCGAACGCGCATCTCGTTGGCGCGTACGAACTCCTCCTTCTTGTCGCTCCCTATACCGTCCCTACCAGACACTCCGCCACGGTCGCCAAAGCCGCTGGCAACGGTAAGGCCACCACCGCCACCACCTTGACCACTCGCGCCTCCTCTACTTACACGTCTACCGCCACTGCCCGCGCCCGGGGCATGCACTTGGTGGCTTAGTGCTTCCCGGGCACGTTGCGCTTCTATTTCCCTCCGCCAAAAAGCGTCGTCCGAAAAAGAGCCCGCTTGGCTCTGTGAGGGTTGGGTTGGGGTGGAGGGTACGACTGTTTTGCGTGTAACGGGCGTCCATGGGATTCCGAGTGAGGCCGCCGCACCCTTGAGATATTCAACCCCAGGGCCACCTGCCTTACGCTCTTCGGGTGTAAGGCTAGCTATCGCTTCCTCAATAGCTCTGCGCTGAGAACTCGCTACAGAGCTTGCCTGCGCGGTTGTTCCCCGCTGTCCTTGGCCACGGCTTGCCTGGTCGTTGAGCGACTTGACCTTCTGGGACACCTCCTCGAATCCGGCGGTCTTCGCCCGTATTGTTACGTCTACTATTTTGTTCTTTGGGGCGTCAGCCATGTCTCAGCCTGTGGTCACTCCGTCCTCTGCCGCTTCCTCAAGTTCCAGGGTCTCCAACGCGAGCGCGTCCGCTATGAAGTAGTCCGGAAGCTCGTCCGGGTGCCGGTGGAAATACTTCAGCGCTACTCGGAGTCTGCGCCGCTCGGGAGGGTGCCACTCGAACTCTCGTTCGTACTCGTCCCGGAACCGGCGGCGCTGGAGGCGTTTTTTGCCGCCTCCACTGCGAGATACATCCCGTCAACTTCGTTCAGGACGTCCCACACGGCGTTCCACAGGTCAACGTTCGTCCGATAGACCTGAAGCCACTGGGGGAATGTCCACTGCGGGTCAACAATCCGGAACCGCAGGTGGTCCGCGTCCTGAACCACTGCCGCCGTTGGGGCGAACTCCATCCCGTTCGGGAGCTTGATCGGGGCCGCGCCAACACTCAGCACGTGCGCCTCGGACTGCTCGCGAAACTGACGGCGCAGTTCCCCGTCGCGCCACGATATGAACGAGATTTCGTACTCCTCGCCCTGCCCGTCACGGATCACCGCCGTGTGGAGGTCTTCCATGACGGGCTTGTAGGCGTCCAGGTATTCGGCCGTCAGTTTCTTCGCGCTCGATCCCGCTTCTTGCTTACTCATTGTTTTCCGCTTCCTTTGTGCGTTGTGTCGTTATGCTGTGCCGCAGAGCTGCCGTGTCAGCCTCATGCGCCCGGTGTGCCCGGTGCCTGAAAGGTTGTAGGACGCCTCTTCCACGAGGAATGTCCCCGCGTTAACAAGCGTGCCGCCATCATATGCCTGAATGTTGACGGTCACGGTGGTGTTCACCAGATCCATGAAGTCAACCGTAGCATCCAACGTATCAATTGCGTGATTTGACTCTATCGTCATGCCCGTCCGGGTTCCGATGGGATAATCGTAGAGCGAGTTGATTGGGGCGAGTTCCGCGCGTCCCGTCACCGAGTGCGTGATTGTCGCATCAAGCAACACTGTTGCCAGGTCGAGTGAATTGTACAGGTACACATACACCCGGTATGGTCTGTTTGCGCAAGCCATTGTTCAAAATCTCCTTAGAGTGCTATCGTTCTCAGGGGCAGGGCGTAGCCCTGAACCGCATCGCCTTCACTTCCGCCCGTCAGCGCGCTGATGGCCGTCCAGTTCGCAAACAGCGGCAACACCTTAGCGTGCTTCGCTGTCGTCCATGCGTTCACCAGATTGCTCTTCATCGTGAGCTTGTCGTTCGCCGTCACTGTGTCAATCTGGCAGATTTCCTCGAAGCCGGTGTCGTCGTCAACAATCGCGACCCATTCACCCGCGAGGAACTGGCCAGTCGCCGCGACCTCCACGACATTCTGAGCCGCCGCCGCGTTCTCTGCAAGCGCCTCCGCACCAACTACCACCTGCGTGTCCGCCGTCATCGTCAGGCCGGTCAACGCGATTGTCTTGGTCGTTACCCTGTCCTGAAGCAGGACAGTGACAGTCATGGCGGTCAGGCCCGCGCCCGAGTCAGATGTAATCACGAGAGGAGCGCCAATCACGCTGGTGGGCAACGCGCCGTCCGCAGCCGTGTAGGCCCATGTGCTTGCCCCGCGCACCATGTTCCCGAAGTTGTGAAGGCAGGATGTCGTGTTGTCGGCAAGGTCCGTCGCGTAAACGCCCTTCGCCCACACATACTGTGGGTCAAGGCGCACGCCGGCCTTGTTGTAGTAGAGTTCCGCAAAGTCCCACGGAACGCCGACCGCCTTGGCCGCGAGGTAGGTATTCCACGGGTCGGTACTATAGCCCAGCCCGGGCGCCGCCCCGTCTGTGGGGTTTCGGAAGTAGGACTCTATCAGGTTGAGAACGGCGGCAATCTTGGTCTGGTTGCCGAAGTCCGCCGCCGCAAACATGGTGTCCAGGTCAGTGACGGTCTGCCCCTTGACGATGTTCTCGAATGTTTCATCTGCGGCGGCGTCCACGCGGGCCCAGAAATCCGTGCCGCCCGACCAGGAGTCCCGGGACACCTTGCGTATCATCGCAAACCTGTCGAATATGCCCCGAAGGGCCGAATCAGCGCTCATTGTTTATCTCCGTGTCTTCAGGCGCGTGTCCTGAACTGCCTGATATCTATGTCAAACTGCCCGAAGTGGCAGACCATAACGCCCTGCCCGACCTGTATGCCAACAAAGCCGGACCCTGGCGATGTGTAGTCGAGAAGGCTGGACTGAAAGACGTTGCCGTTCAGGTTCGGTTCGTCCTCGAACTTTGCCAGAACAGCGTCCACAAGAGTATCGTAGTCCGGCTCGGAAGGGTGGGCCTCGTCGTCGTCTTCGTCAAGCGTGTAGGGGTAGTAGAGCGACAACTGATAGGTCGCCGACCGTTCTACCTCTGGCCCGTCGAGGTCGTTCATGGCCACGCCCGGCCAGTCGCACTTTTCACCTGACCTGCGGATGTGCCAGAACGGGCCGCCCGCGGCCCCGACCTCTGTAGCCCAGTCCGGTATCTGCCCCCAACGGTCGAGCCACGTTCCAGAGTTCGCGACCTGCCCGACCATCGTCTTGATCACACCCCGTATCTGGCTGTCAGTCAGAAATGCGGCGTCAACTTGAGGCAATGGCTATACCCCCTTCATCAATTCGTCGGCCGCCTCGCCCAACACCTTATCAATGTAAGGCATGGACTCATCCAGCCCCCGGTCAAACATAAGAAAACCGGGCGTCCCTGTCTCAGTGAAGGCAGGACTTGATGTTCCGTGCCGTGCGATGGACGCGCGAATCCGCTTCGTTGCCTGTAACGCCTCGGTGCCAGACTTTCCGAGTTTCTGTGTCACCCACAGATGCAGAGGCTCGAAGGGAACCCAACGCGGCCTCGCCCCGGTCTCGACAGCGGCGCCGTATATCATATCGGTGTAGACGTGCCCCACAACGTCAACGGGAACCTGGGACACGACCTCCGTCTCTCGGAAAATGTTGCTTCGCAGCAGGCCGGTCACGCCAACAGGCGTATGCTTCTGCACGTTCGCCTGTATGTGCGTGACAATTTTGTTGACGGCATCCAGCGTGACCTCCGGACCGCGCGCTGGCACCTGCGCCAGCACATCGCAGAGCCGCTTGAGCTGGCTAGTGTCAATGTCATAAGCGAGGGTGACAAATCCTCCGCCGGGCTTGTTCAGGATGGATCGGCTGTTAACCGGCAAGGGGGTACTCCCACTGAGCGGTCACGCCATATGACGGCTGGCTCACGGTCCCGCTCGATGTCATGTCTATCCCCAGAATGCGGTAGCCGGTCTGCTCAAAGCGGCGGGCTATGGAAAGCCACTGATCCGACTTGCTCCGATAGTCAATGCTGTCTGCCTGCACGGCTGGGTTAGTCGTTGCCGCGAACTTTGCCGCTATCGCGTAGCAGGCCAGCGCCGCTGATAACTGCGCGACACCCTCAAGTGCATTCGCTGGAACCGTCGTCTCCGTCTGTCCTATCGAGTAGGTAACAATCGCAGATTCGCCTGTTGTCGGCGTGACGTCAAGAAAACGCCAGCTTGACGGGCCAATCAGATAATCGTCTCGCGCAAGATAGTCTGGCTCCTGACTGCCTGATGGGTACTCAATTGAATAAACAGCCGAGAACCCCGGCTCCCAGTCTGTCGGAAGATCGTATTCGTAGTCACCTGTTGCCAGTGTTACTGTGGCCGTCTTGATGTGCGGGTTCAGGCCGCTGTAGAGACGGAGCGCCCCATCAATGTGGCTGGAATAGTTCACGTCGGAGATCAGTTGCTTGGCGTCCACCGTCTGAATCTCGTTGACAAGCGAGCGCAGTCGTGCTTCCAGCCAGCCTACCGATACCGGTGTCCCTGTTCCAGTTCCACTCAATGCTGAATCTCCACTATCTTTCGCCTAGAAACGTCAAGACCTGAGCAATAACCTGTTCCTGCTCCGGCAGGTATTCCGCCCACGAGCCTTCTGGCAACGCTGTCGCGCTTGCCGGACGGCACAGGCACGGTTTCCCAATCACCTCGTCTATCGTCAGCTTCTTGTATAGAGCCGCCGCCTTCCAGTAAGGACTGCCGTGGCGCCAGGGTAGCACTAAGTCGGGATGCCGCGCCGACGGTATCAGGACAATCGCGTTCTCAAACGCGCCTGCCGCGTGAACCGGCCCCGAGTCGTTGGACAGCAGAACTGGACAGCTCTTCACCAGCGCAAACAGGGCGCCCGTGCTTGTCCTGTCTCGCAGGTCGAGAACATTCGCCCCGGCCGTCACCGGCAAAACCCCGTGCGGCTCTCTGTTGTAGCCGCACAGTACCACCGGAGCCTCAAGGGCTATCCGGTCTATAATCGCCTGCCACCAGTCCTCGGGAAACGTCCTGCTCGCCCACGTCCGGCCCGGGTGTACCAACACTGACGCATCGAGCGGCCAGTCACCGGAAATGTCTGCAATCTCCTGTTCGTCAGCCTCGAAGACAGTAAGCCGAATCTCTCTATCCTTCAACGGCAACTGCCTGCGCAGGGCCGAGATGCTGGCCCAGTCCGTCCCCTGCGACGCAACCTGCGTCAGCGTATGCCACACCGCATCACTTGCCGGAGGCTTGGTCATCAGCTTCAGAGCATACGACCCATCGAACGGGTTGTCGTCGCCCCACTCAACGGGGACGTCCGCGTGCCCCATCAGCGGGCGAGGCCACCGGGTCGTAACGCGCACGTTTGCCCCAGGGAACACCTGCTCCTTCAGGTAGCGCAGCACCGGCTCGGCGTCAATCACGTCCCCGAGCCCACCGCCTACGTCCAGCCAGATATGCCTGCGAAACTGATAGTGCGGCTCCGCGCGTTCCCAGTTCACAAGGATGCTCTCGGCGATATGCCGCGCGGCCTGCGCGGGGTTGCCCGCAAGGTGCGCGATATACCCCGCCTCTATCGGCAGCCCCGTCAACGGAACAAGGCTGCCCATGAAGTTGAACTCGTGCCCTATGTCATAGGTGTCAAGACGGTGATGGATAATGCCGATGTTAAGGAACGTCTGTTCGATGAAATTGTCATGGCGAACAGCGGGCGCCGCAAACAACTGCCGGTGCCGTCTGCTGACAACCATGACCCCGGCGTTGAAGTAACAGCCATCCCAATACTTCTGTAGCCCCGGACACCCATAGTCCTGAAAACCCTTCTGCATTGCCCCTGTACGCTCAAGGCATTGCCCCTCGTTGAATGCCCCAAATGCAGACTCGGGGACAATCTCAAACAGGTCTGGACAGTCGGGGCGCACGAGGCAATCGTTGTCCAGATAGATTGCCCGGTCGTAATCCCGCCCGAGAAGTTCATAGAGCCGGAGCTTTTCCCACGATGGGTGCCACATCCCTGTGCGCTCCCTGATGACCTTCAGGTCAGCGCCGATACGCTCCGCATACGCTTCCTTGGACGGGAGCGTCGCGGCCGCAAGATACTCAGCCTCTTCGCCAATGACAATCGTTAGCAGGAGCTTCTTCACGACTGCCCCCCCGCTCCTTGCATTTCGGGCCACCAGACCCAGACCTGCGGGGGGACCATAATCGCCCCGGGCAGAAGCTCGTCTACCGCACGTATCAACCCGTCAAACTTGCCCGGCATGGCATCGTGTCCACAGATTACGCCCCCATCAGCCAAAAGCGGCCTGTAAGCCGCGATGTCAGCCCTTACGTGGTCGTAATCGTGCGCGGCGTCAATCCATATCAGATCAGCCGTCACGCCGCTTTCAGACAGGGTGTGCGCCGCCTCTATCGAATCCATCGCCAGCACGGTCAGCCGCCCTGATGCGATACTGTCAGCATTGTGCCGCATATAGGCTGTCTGCACAGCGGCCTCGTCGTAGAAGCCCGCGTCCGCGTCGCCCTTGAAATGGTCTACACTGTAGACACGTTCCGCCATGTGGCAGAACAGCCGTGTCAATGCGCCCTGATAGGCGCCAACCTCAATGACCGTCCTGCGCGCCGCGCACAAAAGTGACACGACGAACGTGTCGCCGTTTGCAAGCATTGCCGGCGTGGAGCCGACCGTTCGCTCAAGTATCTTCTCTATCTGTTGCAAGCCGCTTCCTTGCTACCCGCCGGGCGGGATTGTTATCGCGATGCACCGGCAGTTCACTGCTTCCTTTGCGCTCAACCTGGGGTCGTGCGGGTGGGAGCAGGCTTCGCCTCCGACAACGAAGTCCTCGGAGAGCGGAATCGCCGGGCCACCGTGGGCTATGACGTGCGTTGGCCGGACACGCCGGTCTTGCGCTGATAGCCACTTCTTCAACCAGGCTTCGGGCTCGCGGCCAAAGTCGCGTGCCACCTTCGCGTTAAAGCCTTCGTAGTCCCTTGAACGCTCGAAGTGAGCCTTCGCGGCAACCCTGCCGCCCTCTGTCCGTACTATCACCTCGGCCCGCCCGATCTTGCTGCCGAAGGACAGGGGTGAATAGGGTTGCTTCACCACCTGTTGCATAATCTCGTAGGGAGTCTTGCCCGTCATAAAGCCGAGCCGCAGAGCGCTCGTAATCTCCGCGCGAACACGCTCGGTTATTCCCTTCGTAAGCAGCTCGCCTTTGTAGGCGGCCCACTCACTCAGGGTGCCACTGGCGATGGCTGGACCGAGCCGTATCGCCGCGTTCTTGACGCCTGCGCGCTCGGCTATTTCGGTAGCCATATCCGCGCCAACATCAGCGTGACGACCGGTATACCTCTCACCAATGCCCCGCAATTGCCGTTCCAGTTGCAGGCTCACCGACCGTATCTCAGAAATGAGACGCTCAAGCCATGCGCGGGTGAACCCCGCCCGAACCGCAGCAAGCCGTTGCACAACATCTGTCTCAGTGGCCGTCAGCAGGAACGCCATGTCGCGGAGTTCATCGTCGCTCACGTCATCAATGCGTGAACGGAACTCCGCGGCAAGGTTATCCGTGCTGTCTTTCGCCATATGTCAGGAGTGGGCGCGGGAAGAAGGGACAGTGAAGCGGACCAGCCCGATCCCGCGCCCACACTTCCTCAGACCGGTCTGAAGCCTATCGTCACCGTCCCGCACGGAACGGGCACTGCCAGCCCATTCCCTGTCAAGGCATTTGAGAACTGAAGGATGTCGCCCTCGTCGAGCGCATACGGCGTGGCCGGGCTCACGTCCAACGGCGTCAGGGTAGACGTCGTCACGGTGGCCTCCTTTGCGGTGACTGCCGCGATGACATCCGTACCCGAACCGTCGTCGCTGCCGTCAATGAACGAGAACGTCCGGAAGTTTGTTGCCCTGCCCGTCAGCGCCCCCTCGAACTGTACTTCGATTGACTCGATATTACAGGTCACGGGTGCCCGCCAGACCCCGAGCGTCACCGTTGCCGTATCAGATGAGGCTGTGCCAGGGGTGTAGGCCGTGGCGACGTGCGTGCCGGGCAAACTGTAGAGTTGCTGTTTCGCCATTGTTAGACCGCCTTGAATGCAATCTGGACAACGCTGCGCGGCACGACTGCCGCAAGGCCCGTGCCGACCTTCGCGTTAGAGTAGACCAGGATGTCGCCCTCGTCGAGCGCATACGGCGTGGTCGGGCTCATGTCCACCGGAGCAATCACACTGGCGTTCACGCCAGACGTGTACGCCTTGCTCGACCCCGTCAACGTGGCCGTCCCCGCCCCGTCAGTTCCGCCATCAATGAACGACAGCGTTCGGGAGTTACTGTCGGCCCCAGTGATTGCCGTGTCGAAGAACTGATAGATGTTCACGATCTCGCAGTCACAGGGCGCCTTCCAGATTCCGTATGTCGCGGTACTCTCCGTAGCGTGGCCGCCGACCTTCGTCTGCGTTGTCGCCTGGTGAAGCCCCGGAATCGAATAGATTTGCTGTTTAGCCATAAATCACCTCATAAGGTTGCCCCGGGGGGATGTCCCCCCGGGGCAAGGAACGGGCCGTGTTAGTTGGCTACGTCCGAGTAGTCCCAAGCCAGGGGCTCGAGGTACACGAAGCCGTAGATGAACCTGATCTTGTAGGTCAGGGCATCCTTCGTGAACTCGTCACGGGTGAAGATGTCCGGCTCCTGCCGTCCCTGGTAGAAGCCCACCTCCAGCGTAGGCGCGCTGCGGGGGTCAGCAACGAGAGCCCAGGAGTTCGTATCCGTGAACCACTCAACACACAAGACGTTGTAACCGAACTGCCGGAAGAAGTTCGGCTCCGTGGAGTTGTTCTGCCCGGCGGTACCGCCAGTGACGCTCACCTCCGACTCCGCGAGCTTCCACGCGGTCTGCTGGAGGGTCGGGGAAACGATGATGATCTTCGGCACGATTGCGCCGGGGTCCATCTTCACACTGGACACCGTGTTCCCGTACGTCGCCCGCTTGAGCATGTTGATGCGGCGCACGTCGAGTTGCGCCGCCGACAGCGCGGTGGTTGCCAGGTTCCCGGACGCGCCCGTTGCAGCGTCGCCGCCGCGCAGAGCGCTGTTTGTGTGGAACAGTTTCGTGCTGTCACCCATTGTCGGGTTGAATCCAGCCGCAGCCTGGTCAATCGGGGCCAGGATGTCGCGGTTCAGCGTGATGCGCGCCGCCTTGCCCATGTCGCGCGGGATGCGCCGGATCGCGCCAACGTCGTCATTGGCGATGGACTCCAGCGTAATCTCATACAGGTTGCCGCGCTTGGAAATCGCGTAGCTCTCGGCATCGTCCCCGGGGTTCGCGAGCTCCTGATACGTGCCGTTCTCCGTCACGGTCGAGAGAACCCCGAAGCCGCCCTGATGCAGCCGGTAGTTCGTCCGGAAGTCACTGATGCTGGTGATGTCTCTCGCAAGAGCGCGCCAGTGCTGATCCGAACCCGAGTTGAACTCGCGGATGACAGCCCTGTGCATCGTGCTGGCGAAGATGCTCGCCCAGTCGCTCGTCAGCAGGGTCTCCCGCGCCGAGTCGTAGCCGCGAATCTGCGTGTCAGCCAGAATCTCGAACCCGCTCGTCAGGTAGTCCTTGCCGGGGTTGCACTTGAAGTAGGCTTCCTTGAAGCTGCGGAACGGCTGAACGTCGTTCTCTTTCTGCCCCGTGAAAAGCCCGAGCAGGGCGTCGCCCCGCTTGTCCCAGTCCTCGCGGCCAACCTCGACCTGACCGCCGTTCTCGCGGACCTTCCCGCTCTCGGTGAGCCTGTCAATAGCCGCCTTCGTCTCGGTGATCCGCGCCTCGAGGTCGGCCATCTCGAATGCCCGGCCCGCGAAGTCCTTGCGCACAAGCGCGTCAAAGTCCGCAGGAAGCCGCGCCTCCGTAAGCCGCCGCTCAAGCTGGATGCCGGAAAGCTCAATCGCCGCCTGCTCGCGCAGAGACCGGGCCTTCGCAAGCTCGCTCTCCATCGCCTTGTTGTCAATGGGGGGAGCCGTGGTGGGCGCAGTCTCTTGCTGGGTCTGCACGACCGTCTCGGCGTCCCTGATATCGTCTGCCATAGTTTGCTCCTCGTACTGCGTCCACCAGGAGTCGGTGACGCTCTCGAATAGCCGCCCTCCGGCGGCGGGGTTGACCACTACGTCAACACTGTTCATAGGGTCTCTGCGAAACGACGTGACCTCGCGCACGAGTTCGCCGTTCTGGCGCTTCACCCTAAACTCTGCTGCCATGTCAATAGACAGCCCTACAAGGTCGCCCGTAGCACGCGCCGCTTCGATAACCTNNCGATAACCTCGCGCGTCGCGGGCAAAATCCGCATATCCGCTTTGAGTGCGTTAGACTCATATCGGACGTTCGTCCACGTCCCGGCAATGTTCCGTGGATCGCTCTTGCCGCCCACGTCCGTCCGGCCACCGGGCGCTACCTGATGCCCGAAGTAAGCGGGAAGCCCCTCGAAGGCGCTCGCGCTTGCCGCCAGCAAGCCCTCGTGGTAGTGCGTGCGGTTCTTGGAGGTGCCCGCCCTTATCAGCGTGGCGCCCGCCAGAATGCCATCATCAGCCGCAAGCCCCTCCAACGCGACAGTCTCGTTGATACGTGTCATATTCGGCGCTTCGCGTTCGTTGTCAATCATTCCGTTTCCTCCGCGTCCTCGGGTTCGCTGGCGTCTTCCTCCGGATTGTTCTGACCGCCCTGCTGCGATAGGAAGTAAGCCGCCATGATGGCGTCGCTGCGCTTCTGCTCTTCAACCAGTTCCTCGATGTTGTCGGGCATGGGCATATCGGAAACCTGGTAGATAAGCCGCCTTGCCGTGGTCATGTCCATGAGCCCGCTGTGAACGGCGGCAATTGTCGCCGGAACGAGCTTTGCAACCGCATTTCCGAGAAGGTCGTTGTTCTGCGGGGTAAGGTCCGGCAACGTCAGCGTTATCTTGCCGACGTCCTCACCGGAAGGCACCCACGCCCCAGCCGCAACGAACAGGTCACGCTGCAACGTGAGCATGTGCATAATCCGAGCGCCGAACTCGGCCTGAAGCCCCTCAAGGAACTTGATTGTCGGGCTGCTGCTCGACTCAGCCGTCGTGCGGTTCACGTCAGCCTCAGCCCCTATCCAGTGCGCGGGAAGGCTGGCCGTGTGCCCGATATATTTCAGAAGCGCGTGAAAATCGTCTATTGCGTCGCTTGCACCAAGGGTGGGGGACACAGCCTTCAGTTCCGCGGCATCGTTGTGGACGTAGGTCCCGCCATGAGGCATTCCCCCCGCCTCTAGCGCCGAACTCTGCTCGCGCACCATCTCACCGGTTGCGTTCTTGAGCGTGAGGTCCCAGCTCCATGCGTTCGCAAAGGTGGCCCGCATCATCCGCTCGGACAGCCAGCGCTCCGCCTTCTGTATCCAGTAGAAAGCCGGGGCAAGCACAGGGCGCCCCCTTCCGGCCGCGCGCCACTGGTAGGGGTAGTAGAGCAACATGTTCTGCCCCTCAGCGACCTGCTCCGCCGTTGTCTCCGGTCCAATTACCGTCCACGTCCGGTCGTCGAGGCCATGCCGCGACTCGGTCACGGATAAGGCGACACGGCTATTGTCAGGATCGAACCGGACCGTCTTGATGTTGCGCGGGTGCAGATACCCAAGCCGCATCAGCCCTTGCTGCTCAGAAACGAAAACGGGCAGGAACAGTTCTCCGTACACCAGCCACTCACGGCAGAGCTTGGGCAGATAGCTGTCCATCTCGTTCGTTGGGTCTGTCCAGAACTGCGACAGCAGCTTGTCGAGCTGGGCGTTATCGCTATCGTAGGTGATTGCCCTACCTACGATATGGGATGCGAGCGAATCAATCAACTTCCGCGCGACAGGCGAGTTCTCCGCGAAATGCTGCGCCAGTTGGAGTTCGACGTCAATCTGGCGCGGGGACAGCTCCGATGCGGGATCGAGGCTCCCTATCCGCTGCCACTCGCGGTCTTCTTCAATCAGGCTCGTGAGCGCGTCAGACGACTCCCGCATCCGCGCAAGTTCCGCCACAACGCCGCTTTCCTGCGGAACCACGCGGCCAGCACTTGCGCGACCCGTCAGAGCACCCCATGCCTCAGTAAACCTGCTCATGCCGCGGCCACCGTCTCCTCGTCAGGGTTCGCAAACAGATATCCCGCCTTCATACACCAGACATAGACAGTGCCTTCGTCCAGGTAGAACGTGCAGCTTCCAGCGGCGTCCGTATAGAGCGGCCCGCCGATAACAACGCGGCCCTCTTTGTCACTTGTGACCCATACCCGGCAATCGGTGATAGGGTCTCCAGACCCTTCTTCGGTAAGGCTATATTCCCACGTAACCGCCCCCGCGCCTGAAGCGCTGCTGCCGGTGTATCTGTTCTCAATGCTGAACTGCGCCAGCACCGTGCCCGCGACTGAAGTGCCGTCCACGGTGCCTGCAGACAGCACAACCTTGTAATCGGACCCGGCCACGAACGGGCTATCCGGCTGCGTGACGTAGACCGTAACGTTATACTGCCCGGTAGCGACCGCCGCGATGTCGCAGTCCGCTGACAGCACGAGCGCGGTAGTTGCGTCGTCCTTGTAGACGGCCAGCCCGCCGCCGTCCAGCGC
>MTKZ01001261.1_pt1 | contig 20826 bp, 16 predicted proteins | sample 1042781 | NCBI WGS metagenome assembly MTKZ01 (sample SAMN06212207, study PRJNA360539) | anaerobic digester metagenome | biome: Wastewater treatment plant; material: sludge; isolation source: anaerobic digester fed with sludge from wastewater treatment plant | place: Denmark: WWTP Viborg ... | reverse complement strand
GGCTGCAGCTGCGATTCCTATGAGTTGCCTGGAAACCTGGAGGCGTTTTATCAAGGGAAAGACCGGGGCGGCGCCGGCCGTTGAAACTGGTTCGAATAAGAGATACGTAAGGGAGGCTATCGTCATGGCACTGTTTGGAAAAAAAAAGGAACAGCCCGCGGCATCCTGCTGCGAGGGCTGCGCCGGGTGCACCCCGCAGAACATGGAGAAGGCTGAAGCCGCGAAAGCTGAAGGCCCGACTGTGAAGATCCTGGGCAGCGGCTGCGCCAAGTGCAACGCGCTGGAAGCCTCAACCAAGGCGGCTCTTGAACAGCTTAAGATGAACCCGGCCATCGATCACGTGACTGACTTCGCGAAAATCGCGGCTTACGGCGTGATGACGACCCCGGCCCTTGTCGTGGACGGCAAGGTCGTCTCCTATGGCAAAGTGCTGAAGACTGACGAAGTTGTCACTCTGCTCAGGAAGGTCAGGGGATAATCATCGTGATTGCGCACATCGATAAACAGAAGTGCGCTTCGGACAGGCGTATCTGCAAGCCGCTCAGGGAATGCCCGGAAGGCGCAATCTCCTGGGTGGAAGATGAGGATGAGCCGCTGGGTTCACGCATGGAGATCGATCCGGCAAAATGCAGCGGGTGCGGGATCTGCGTGCCGCTGTGCTGCGGCAACTGTATAGAAATGAGGGTAAAGAAAAATGGAGAAGAAGGCAAGCGGCATCGGTTTCTTTGAGAAATACCTGACCCTGTGGGTGCTGCTGTGCATGGCCGCAGGCGTGCTGATCGGCCAGTACCTGCCGGGCATCCCGGCCTTTCTGGGGCAATTTGAATACGCCAGGGTGTCCATCCCCATCGCGGTCCTCATCTGGCTGATGATCTATCCGATGATGCTGAAAGTGGACTTCCAGAGCATCAGGGACGTGGGCAAGAACCCCAAGGGCCTGTACGTGACCTGGGCGACCAACTGGCTCATCAAGCCTTTCACGATGTTCGGCATCGCCTGGTTCTTCTTCTACGTCGTGTTCAAGGCGCTGATCCCGGCGGACCTGGCGAAAAGCTACCTGGCAGGCGCCATCCTGCTGGGCGCCGCGCCCTGCACGGCGATGGTGTTCGTGTGGAGCCACCTGACCCGCGGCAATCCCGCCTATACCGTCGTACAGGTCGCGACCAACGACCTCATCATCCTCATTGCTTTTACGCCCATCGTGGCCTTCCTGCTGGGTGTGGGCGGCGTTCAGATCCCCTGGGATACCCTCATCCTCTCGGTCGTGCTGTTTGTGGTCATTCCGTTGACAGGCGGCATCATCACCAGGACGCAGATCATCAAACGAAAAGGCGAGGCCTATTTCAAGGACGTGTTCCTGCCCAAATGGAACAACATCACCGTCGCGGGGCTGCTGCTGACCCTGATCATCATCTTCTCCTTCCAGGGAAAGGTCATCGTCGAAAACCCCCTGCACATCCTGCTCATCGCCGTCCCGCTGACCCTGCAGACCTTCCTGATCTTCTTCATCGCCTATTTCGCGAGCAGGGCGTTGAAGCTGCCCTATGACATCGCCGCGCCCGCAGGGATGATCGGGGCATCCAACTTCTTTGAACTGGCGGTGGCGGTGGCGATCTCCCTCTTCGGCGCGCAGAGCCCGGTGGCGCTGGCGACCATCGTGGGCGTGCTGGTGGAGGTGCCGGTGATGCTGACCCTGGTGAAAATCGCGAACAAAACCAAGCACTGGTTCCCGGCCAGGCGAACCGCATGAGAGAGGATGATATCATCTGTTACTGTTCCGGTGTGGGCAGGAGGGCCATCCTGTCCGCCCTGGATCAGGGGGCGAAGACCCTGCAGGACATCCGGGAGTCGACAGGCGCATGCACACAAGGGCGGTGCGGGGAACTCAGCCCCAGGAAACGCTGCTGTTCCAGGGAGATTCTTGAATTGATAAGGGGGCATCCAGTGATGACGAAACCCAAGGTCGCGTTCATCTGCGTCCATAATTCCTGCCGCAGCCAGATGGCCGAGGCGCTGGGAAAGCACCTCGCCTCCGATGTTTTTGAGAGCTACTCCGCGGGCACGGAGACCAGGCCCAGGATCAACCCGGACGCGGTGCGGATCATGAAGCGGCTCTACGGCATCGACATGGAGAAGACCCAGCGTTCCAAGCTCCTGGAGGAACTGCCGCCGGCGGACGGCGTCATCACCATGGGATGCAACGTGAAGTGCCCCTACCTGCCCTCCAGTTTCCGGGAGGATTGGGGCCTGGAGGACCCGACCGGGAAGAGCGATGAGGAGTTCATCAGGACCGCAAGGGAGATCGAGAAAAGGATCCTGGACCTGAGGGAGCGGCTGGGGTCAGGCCTGCTTTAGGCTGGTCCGGAATAAACAGGAGGCGCGGCCTTTGTGGAGCGCGGAAGCGCCTGAAAACTGCGGGACGCGTTCCGGTGCCCCCAAACCCTCCGGTTCCTGTTATACTCAAGGGAGATCCCCGCGCAGGGGAGGAGCGGTTCCCGGTCCGGAAAACCGGGGGGAGGAGTCGGAAGATGCCCTACATCCAGATCAACACATCCAAAGCCCTGTCGGATGAACAGAAGGACCGCGTGAAGAAAGCACTGGGCGAAGCGCTGCCCGCCGCGATACCGGGGAAAAGCGAGGCGGGGCTGATGGTCGCCATTTCGGACCGGTATAGAATGTACATGGCGGGGAAGGAACAGGAGGCGGCCTTCGTCGACGTGCGGTGCTTCAGGAAGACGGATCCCGAGGCGAAAAAGGCGTTCACAGCCGCGGTCTTTGACATCCTGGACAGGATCGCGGGGTTCCCGCCTGAACTGGTCTACCTCAACTTCACCGACCATGACGTCTGGGGCACCCGGGGCCAGCTGAGGGAATGAAAAGGCGCGCCGGTGAATTGGACGTATGTCAGGAAACGCAGATCATATCAACATGAGAAGAACCCAGCGGATCGGGCTTGTTATCTTCATCTTGCTTGCCCTTGTCCTTGCCGGGCCGGTATCCCTCGCGGATCAGGGCGCGCAGAGGTTTGAGGTCCATTTCCTTGACGTCGGGCAGGCGGACTGCGCGGTCATACTGTCTGACGGCAGGGTCATGATGATCGACGGCGGGGAAGCCGCGGGAAGCGGCCTGGTGGTCACCTACCTGAGGGACGTGCTTCACGTTTCGCATATCGACGTGATGGTGAGCACGCATCCGCACGATGACCACGCCGGGGGTCTTTGCGCCGTGCTGGGCGAGTTTACGGTGGGTGGGGTCTTCTCGCCCGTGACGGAATATGCCTCGGAGGTGTTTGACGCTTTCCTCCGCCAGGTCGGGATGCGGGGGAGATCCCTGCGGGTGCCGGAGGCTGGAGATTCCTTCTCCCTGGGTTCCGCCTGGGTCCAGTTCCTCACGCCGCTGCGTGCGGACTATCCCCTGGAAAACGACCGCTCGCTGGTCCTGCGGGTCACCTACGGCGCCACGTCCTTCCTGTTCATGGCTGACGCGGAACAGGGCGCCGAGGAGGATATCGTGAGGGCGGGTCTTGAGAAACGCTACGAGCTGCGGTCCGACGTGATCAAGGCGGGCCATCACGGCTGGGGGACCTCCACCACGCCTGGCTTGTTGGAGGCGGTCAGACCGAAATACGCGGTCATATCGGTCGGGGAAAAGAACAACTCCTATCTTCCCTTTCTGGACGTGCTCGCCCGGCTCAGCGCTGTCCAGGCGAGAATCTTCAGGACGGACATCATGGGGAACGTCGTCTGCTTCAGCGACGGGGAGAGGATCTCCTTCAGGATCGAAAAGAAGGATCCGAACCTGTTCTGATGCCAAGAGGCGGAGTCCATATAGGGCGGTACTGATAAATCAGGCCCGCTGCTTTAGCCCCGTATGCCGTGCCAGGCAGCCTGGCTGCCGGAAACAAGGGGAATGGATCCGCTTGTTCATCATTGACATGGATCCAAGTCTCCATTTTTTATGCAGAACCGGACCGTCTGTGCAGGGAAAGAGCGCCCCTGTGCGCCCGTTGCGGGCGGGCTTGCGTTTTTGCCTGTTTTTGTTAATATGTTCGCTCGGGGAGGGGAGGAAGGCGCAGAAGGCGCGCGAAAGGCGCGCGGCTCAGGTTGGGCCCAGACGCGGGCCCTGAGGTTTTATAGCGCGGGGAGGGTTCCCCGTGGGTCTCGCGGAGCTTGCTCCGCCCGCACTTGTATAAAACGACATGAGAGTAGTAAAAGAGGACGCTCCCTTGGAGGACAGGTCGCTATATAGACTCGTTCGTCCGGACAGTTGACATAAAAGGCTTCAGGTCATAATAAACTCAATTTAAGGCGTGAAAAGTTCAGACGTACAGGTGCAATTGGTTATTTTGTCATTCTGAAAGGAAAAGAAATGAAACGACTGATTGCTCTTTGCATGGTTTTTGCCCTGCTCAGCCTCGCCGGCGCCGCGTTCGCCGAAGCCGCCCCGGTCATCCGGCTGCAGGATGAGATGAAGATTCCCTATGCCGTGGACCTCAGCCCGGAAGACGGCGCGGACAGCGTCGAGCGCCTGGGCGACCACCCCGGCAGCCCCTACTTCAACCGCCTGGACGTCTACAACCTGGCGGACACCGACACCCTGACCATCCTGGAACACTTCCAGACCCAGCAGCAGACCTCTGAGTGGAGCTGCGGCGTGTCCAGCGCGCTGATGGTGATCAACTGGTACGGCAAACTGGGCGAACACAACGAGGAGACCCTGGCCCGGTTCCGCAGCAACGGGCTGGAACCCGCGGCCACGTCCCTCCGCCAGGCCATCCAGATCTTCGAAGGAGTAGGCGGATTTGACCTGTTCACCACCTTTGACGCGGGGGAGGGCGTGTACGACATCTTCACCCTCGACTTCATCCGGCAGACCCTGGATGAGGGCAAGCCTATCATGATCGGCTGGAACGACTGGGGCGGGCACTGGCAGGTCATCATCGGCTACGATACCATGGGGACTGAAACGGAGCAGGACGACGTCCTCATCGTGGCGGACCCCTATGACACCACCGACCACAACCAGGACGGCTACGGCGTCTACCCCGCCGAACGCTTTATCTACAACTTCACCTTCTACGATTTCTTCCCGGAGGAAGAGCTCAACGACCTGTGCTTCATCGTGGCGGCGCCCAGGTAAGGGAAGCGACCCGATAAGCCCCCTCCCTCCCCCAATGCCGCCGTTCCCGCTTCTGCGCCCGGGAACGGCGGTTTTCTGCCTGCGGGAGGCGGGGCTTTCCGTGGGCCTGGGATCAGGGCGCGGGACGCGGCAGGCCGATCAGCCCGGTTTTTTTTCCTATTGACATAAGGACTGCCGTTTCTGTAGTATTCATCCGTCATCCAGGCGGTTTTGAACCATGAAAAAACCATATGCAGGAGCGGTCGTTATGTCAGAACAAACAAGGAAGCCGCTGATCCAGCGGCTGGGCATCCTGGGGATCATCAGTTTCCTTTCCTTCCTGGCCGCTGTTTTGTTCTCCCCCGCCGCATACCCGGGCTATGACTGGCTCAGCCAGGCCGTCAGCGACCTGAGCGCGCAGGACGCGCCCTCCCGCGCGCTCTGGTATCAGCTGGTCAGCCTGAACGACCTGTGCGCGATCGCCGTGCTGATGCTTTGCTGCGTATATATCCAGGGCAGGCTCAGCAGGGCCCTCCGGCTGGGCATCTATTTCTACACGGCGATGTTCTGGGTATCCTCGGTCGGCTACGTGTTCTTCCCGCTGACCAGCAGCGGCTTTGCCGGGACCGCACAGGACGTGATGCACTTGGTCCTGACGGGCGTCGTCGTGCTGCTGTCGATCGTGTCCATGGTCCTTCTGATCATCGGCGGCCTGCGGCAGCGCACGCTGCCGTCGCTCGCTCTCTGGGCTGCGGTCACGCTTATCCTGATGTTCACGGGCGCGATCGGCACCGGGGCCGCGCCGAAGGCCTACTTCGGCCTGTTTGAGCGCTTCAGCGTGCTTTCCTCCATGGGTTTCACGGCAGTCCTGGGCGTTTACCTGATGAGGGGCTTCTCCTCCCGTCCGCGTTCCGCCTGACGGAGAGGGAATGCGCCCCCCGTGTCCCGCGGATCACTCCGTGGGGAGCTTCGGCACCTGAACGTTCAGGAACTTCGCCAGGGCGTCCGCCGCGAGCTGATGGTCCTGGACGTCGCTCAGACCGGAGACCGTGATCGCCCCGACGACGCCGAGGCCCCTCAGCCGCAGGGGGAAGCATCCGCCGCAGAACACCACGTCTGACGCGGAAAAGCCATGGTCCTCCGGGCTGTTCCCGCCCGTCAGGGCCTCCAGCTTCAGGCGCAGGGAGCTTTTCCAGCACTCCAGCGTGCCCTTCTCCTTGCGTTTGATCCAGCGGCTGAAATTGGGCTTGGGCTGCCCCAGGCCGCAGTGGAACACCGGCGCGCCCAGCAGGCTGACGTGCAGCGCCATGTCAGCGCCGATCTCAAGGCCCTTTTCCCTCAGGATCAAGCCGATCTGCCAGGCATCCGCGGCATCGAAATGATCCAGCTGCAGGGATTCTTCCTGCCGGACGACGATTTCCAGGAGCTTCATATTCTGTTTCCCGGTCGCTTCCTCCATGGGGGCCTCCTTCTGTTTCCGAGATATGGGATTAATTGACTGCCGGATGCATCGTACCGAAAACCGCAAAACGACACAAGCAGGGTTACAGATCTCTGATAGCTCCTGCTCTATTTTTTCACAACACAAAGATGATCAAGTGCTCTAGTAAATGCGATGTACTGCTCGTTAATCTCCATATCATTACACAGAACAACAACAGCCTCGAATTCCAGCCCTTTAGCGTTTTCTACTGATAGAATAGAAATCTTTTTATCATCAACGGCATACCACGACAAATCCTCATCCTTAAGGATCGTTGATAGTTTCTCATTTAGTGATGCACTATCCTTATGAGTAATGATCGCAACCCGATATTTCGGGTTTGCCTTTTTAAGTTCCAACAACCATTGTATTCCTTGCTCTGTATTCATTTCAGAAACAGGTTCGCCGTTTATACCAATAGGATATATTACGGCTGAAAATTCTTGGTTGCAATAATCGGTGATTTGAAGTGTATTCCTATAATTCTCGTTCAGAACAAAAACTTTGTCACTAATGATCCCCTGTAGATCTTCCCAACTCATAATGCTTTTTTCAGGGTAAAGCGACTGGTTGATATCTCCGTATAAGTTGAAGACACATTCTTCACCCAGTATATCCCGTAACAAGGTGTACTCAGCGATTGATATATCTTGGGCCTCATCGATATTGAGGTAGGTATCTAAATGAATTAAACGCTTGTAATACCAAGAGCAGAACAACAGCATAAGGAACAACTTATGCCTGTAATTCCTTCGTGTATACTCTTCTCCATGATTAGAGTAAGCCTTAAGCAAAGCTTTTCTTATCACTTGCTGGTAGATTTCACTTGCCTTAAGTTTCGCGATCTCAGTTTCACATGCTTCCAAATAGCCAATATCTTCATCATATGGCGGTTGACTCTGCTCTTCAAGCACCACGATTCTCTTGCGAATCTCAGCTAAACTCTTTGATTGCTTTTCCAGATTAATTGTGATTCTCTCATAATCCTCCAAGTAGCTCACTAATTCATATTGAGCATCAACCGAAAGCATAAGTGTTTGATTCACACCAGAAGAAGAAGTAAGCCCACTAATACACTCATTCAAAGCGCTTTGTTTGCGCAGTAATTGCTTAATCTCACGATCCGCAGTCTCAACAATTTGAGAGAGTTCTGTTATCTCTTCATGATGCGCCTGATCAGTTTTATTGATTACGGACTGTGCTGCCTCTCTTTCAGCAATCAATGAATCAACATGTGTTTTTGCAGCAGCGGTAAAACTCGCCTTGACTTCTTGTAATTGTCGCCGCAGAGAATTACGTTTCATAAAACTATAAACAGGTGTGTGTTGAATTTGCACTTCTATGTCATGAATTCTTCTGATTTGGTCATTACAAGCAGAAGTAATACTTCTGCTGATTGCATCCTTTAAGCTGGCAAGACTGTCAAAATCAATATACGAATTGTATTTACGGCGGATCTGAGTCAGCTCCCTTTTTATACGACGTGTCTCACTCGAGACTTCACCATCCAATCCCAACAGTTCTTGCACACGAACACGAGAAGGCTGAGAATCATTACTGATCTGAGCAATTCTATCGATAACCACGGCCAGTTCAGCGTGAACAGCCTCGATCATTTTGGTACGGATTGCCGCTGCCTCGTCCGCCACATGTAAGCGTAGCTCATCTGTTTTCCGGTATTCTTCTTCGAACGCAGCCTTTCGCCTTAGCGCTTCATGATACTTTTCTGTGCTTTCTTTGAATTCTTTGATAATCTGACCTACACCGTTTTCCAATGCTGTTGCAACCTGTGCGTTATGAACATCAGTAGATGGATAGTTCGTTCTATGCCGTATAAAACTCGTTTTTAGTCGTGCTTCATCAATCGCGTTCAACACTGTAATCCAGTGGATTTGGTACTGTTCCCGAAGCTGTGCCACAAATCTGTCAGAATAGATTTCGCCCAGGAAATCAGGCTTTAGCACACTTTCGCTGGAAACGTTGGCAGTTATATTAGGATTGCGTGAGTATCGATTGATCAAATTGACGTAGTATTCTTCAACAGTAAACTTCTGAATCGTATCAATATCGAGTTCTGTACTCAGCTCGTTTATATAGGCATTAAAATCCAGGTTAGGGGTTATGATCTTAACGCCTGAAAAAGGCATTCTTCGATTGTTGAACTTCAGATATGAAATACGATGCAGTAGGATCATCGTTTTTCCAGAGCCTGCACATCCTTGTACTATGAAGCTTTCTTGGCTGGGTCGACGGATTATATTATTCTGATTTGCCTGAATTGAGCGGATAATATCAGTCAATCTGTTATGCCGTCTTTTATCCCGCAAAACAGTCAACAGGAACGGATCAATCACATCGCCCTCAAGTGTGGCATTGTTTCCGTCATACTCTGTCCGATAATTGATAAGTTTCGCATTCTTAATGTTCAGTGCGCGACGGAGTGCAAGAGAATACTCTATTCCTTTTACATTGAAGGATGTTTGGTTTTGTGCATAATAGCATCCACCGACAGGTGCGCGCCAGTCAACAATAATGACATCTGAACCTATAGTGAGGCCTTTTTTTCCAATGTAGTAGGAATCCAGTTCATATTCTTCTCCGATTTGCCTATCGAGATCCAAACGGCCAAAATACGGTGATGGCTTATACTCAAGATAGCGCGCATAATCGTCAGCGGCTTTCTTACGCTGGTCGAGCAGCTCTTTTTTACTGCTTACGTCTTTATAGTCTATTGTGTAAAAGTCAGCTATTTTTGTTTTTAATGCATCAACAATACCCCTGCTTTTTTCAGCGGCGGCATCGATAATGCCTTCAACCTCATTGAGTTTCACTTTTTCTTCCTTAAGAACCTGATCCATGCTCAAGCCTCGCTGTTGCTTTTGTTTGATTGCTATACTTATCACCGGTAGCTATCCATCAGGTGATTCGGCTAAAAACCACCAACATAGGGGACGTATCTCTATGTTTTCACATGGCCTTTCCCGCGCAGGATCCGGCCGCGCTCCCGGGTCTCCGCGGCAGTCATATGCTCCGGCTGCAGGGATTCTTCCTGCCTGATGACAATATCCAGGAGTTTCATATTTTGTTTCTCGGTCGCTTCCTCTATGGAGCCTCCTTTGTTTCCGAGATATGGGATTTTATTGACTGCCGGAAGCATCATATCGAAAATCGCAAAACGGCACAAGTAGGCGGGCAGGGAGCCATGAAATTAGAACACAAGGAAGGCTGCCTGCGATAACATAGAGATACGTCCCCTATGTTCCTTTGCCATTAATGCTACTTTTCATATCAATAGATCCTCCAACCGATCAGGTTCCAATTCCACAGGAACAGCAGGTACGCAATCCCCAGAAACAGGAATACAACCGCGCCTGTCAGGCAGACGGGACCGTATTTTCGCTTCACGGCCCTTATCGCCAGATAAGCAAGATCGTACAGCGTACCCAATGCAGACATATTGGTAAGCGCCAGCAGCAGGTAAAACGGAAAGACAGTGGCATAGGCGTCAACCAGGTTGCATGCCGCCGCGCTGACCGACACCGCAGCCAATGCGTTTATGCCAAGGGACGCCGTCATCCAGCCTCCCCGTGCATCCTTGATGCCGGCAATCCCTTTCAACTTCCTGCGCCGCACAAGGCGTATCATAAACCAGACAGTAAACAGCAAAAAATAGAATGCCAGCACTGCCGTGCCAATGAGGGGCGCATCATACCACGGCTCCTGAACAAAGCCCATGCCGTTGGAGGTGAGCATGACCGCCCGGCCCGCGCTGTCCTTCCTGAAGCATACATCATGCGATTGATCCAGGCTTTGATATACATCATCAGCAATCGGTCGATACATTACAGTGCCGATGCGAAGCTGCTTATCCATGGCCTTGACCGCAAGCGGGGAGGTGCTGCCCGGCAGAAGCCTGAATATCTTTGATAAGGATTTCTGTACTGATCGGATCCCGATATAATTCCCCTCATAATCCCTGGTCACCTTCGCATTGCTTTCAGCTTGAAGGAAATCGGCATCAGCCTTCTTCATCAGCAAGTTCCTGATGGCATAGGAGGCGCTGAGCATAAAGTCATCCGAGCCGCGATTGGTTGCCCAAAAGACGCCGATGTTCTTTTCCGGTACAATCAGCAGATACGCGTTGAAGCTGTTCAGGGAGCCCATATGCTCCAATCCGCCTGCAGCTGTATGGTAATATCCAAAGCAGTAACCCTCAAACCCGGGGAAATCAGCAAACTGCTGCGTCTGTACCTGCTTCAGTGTCTCCTGCCTGAGGATGGGCGAAACTCCGCCGTTATTTAACTGCGACAGCATGAACAGCGCCATATCCCGGGCCGTTGAACTCATGGACCCGGATGGACGGACGCCGATCTGTACATAAGGATGCTGCCTGTATTGCCCGCCGGACAGTACGTAGCATTTGGCCAGCCTGCTCATCACGCTGTCATCGAGGACAAAGCTGCTGTTCTTCATGCCCAGCGGTTCATAGATGTTTTTCCGCATGTACTCCTCAAAGTGAAGGCCGCTAACATTTTCCACGATCAGCCCTGCCAGGGAAACAGCATAGTTGCTGTACTGCGTCACTTCCCCCGGCGCACGGATTCTTGCGGGCATGCTCAGCCGCATGATATCTGCAAGGGGGATGCTTTTATTGAGATCATTGAACGCAAAGCCATAGTCTGCCGGCTCATCAAAGCCGGAAGTATGGGTCAGAATGTCCCGGAGCGTAATGGGCTTTCCAAACGCATCCGGGACCTTGAAGCCTTTCAGATACTGGTTGATATCTGCGTCCAAATCCAGCTTGCCTTGTTCAACAAGCTGCATGACGGCATTGACAGTAAGGATTTTGGAGACTGACGCAATTCTAAACGCGGTGCCATCCGGATCCGGCGCTGTCTTCATCTCCACGTCTGCGTAGCCATACCCCTTCGCAGCCAGGATCCTTCCGTCCTTCACAATGGCAAGGACCGATCCTGGAACAGAGTACTGCTTCATGTTCCTGGAAATGATCCCTTCTATGCCGGAGACGATGCTTTCATCCGTCAGCGCTCGAGCAAAGGAACCCGGCATGAGAACGGTCATGAGTATCATGACGGTCAAGGCTATGTACAGCAGCTTGCTTTTTATATGTATCTTCTTTCCGTATTTATGGCCGGTCACGCCCAGACCGCTATATGTTCATTATTGGAGGGACGCAGGGGACGCATCCTCATGTTTTCGCAGGGCCCGTCCCGCGCAGGGTCCGGCCGCGCTCCCGGGCCTCCGCGGCAGCCATACGGTCCGGCTGCAGGATTCCTTCATGTCGGATGACGACCACCAAGAGCTTCATGTTTCCGGCAGGGGCTTGGAACAGCCCGCTTCATTGGCCTTCTTGTGTCAGGCTGGCCATCACAGCGAAACGCCGCATTGGTTGCAGTATTTCGCCTCCTCTGGATTCAATGCCTGGCAATGGCTGCAGCGGACCATGATCTGCGTCGCCGCCTGAACGGGGCCGCCTTCATGGAAGCCCTCCGAGGCATCCCTGAGCGCGCCGCCGATGGCGTGGGTGAAAGGTTTCAGGTCCTCCCGCGCCTGCTCGGGGTTCAATACGACGCCCGACCCGGCCAGCCCCCTGGCGGCGACTCTCCGGACAACCGCGCCGGCAGCGGTCAGCAGCATGCCGATAAAAAACCACAGGAATCCCGCGGGCGGCCCCTGCATGAGGGACATATCGCCGAACCCGGTCAGGAGCGTCGCGAAGGAACCAACGATGACGATGACGCCCAGAACCGTCAGGACCGTGCCGACGTTGTAGGCCGTCCTGCGGTTTTCCGGGATCCGGGGCGCTTTGCGGGGCGGGTTTTCGCTCATCTCCGGGGCCTCCTTCCTGGTCATGGATCGCATTTCTGTCAATGATGACGGGGCTAAAACTTTGACAGGCTGATTATGGATATGGGAACCGGCGCTGTCAATGACGGATCAACAGATATTTCTTTCACTGGCGAAGACATTCCCTTGCGCACCCGCCTCCTTTTGGGATGGCCGGGCGGCCGTTATGGGGCAGATGCTTTGGTGTGTCGACCGAACGCTCCTTTTACTGAGGGTCCGTCGGGATCCGCGGGTTCACTCCGGCATGTGTCATTACTCGGGTATAATGGGGATGGAACGGAATACAGGCATCCATACAGGAGGCATATCATGAAAAATAAGCGCGTCTTAAGACTCCTGGCCCTGCTGCTGATGCTCAGCCTTCTGCCGGGGCTGATCCCGCTGGCACGGGCCGCGGAAACGGCGACGCGCAGCCTGCGCGTGCACTACCAGAACGACCAGTCGGACTATGCCGATTTAGGGGTCTGGTTCTGGGCCGACGTGGTGACGCCCTCGGAGAAAACAGGCGCCTGGCCGGGCGGCCGTACGGTCTTTCCGCCGGAGAACCTGACGGAGAGCGGCGTTTTCCTGGATATCCCGCTGAAGGAAGGCGCGCTTCAGGTCGGCGTGCTGGTCATCGACGCCGCCGGGGGAAAGCGGACGCCCTCGGACCTGATGATCTCCCTGCCCTCGCCGGAGATCAGGGAGGTCTGGATCAACGACCTTCTGGAGGTCCGCTACGAGGATCCGCTCGCCATCCCGGAAGGTCACATACGCGTCCGCTACCTGAGCAAGGCGGGCGATGATCCGGACACTGGGGTCTGGTTCTGGGGCGACGCGGCAACGCCGTCTGAAAAATCCGGCCCCTGGCCCACAGGCGCCACGCCATTGCTGCCGGGGGACAGGCCGCTGGGCGGCTACGTGGACATCGAATTGATCCCGGACGCAAAGACGCTGGGCTTCCTCTTCGTCAACCGGGCTACGGGCGCGCAGACAAAAGACTACAGCCTGGACTTGACGGGAGGCGCAAGGGTGGTTTACATGCGCGAGGGCGACGACCAGGTCCGCCTGGACCCCTTTGAGGCGGCGCAGGCAGAAAGGGAACCCGTGAAGGCAAAATGGCAGGAGACCGACAGTCTCTACGCAACGGACAGCCCGCTGGGCGGCCAATTGATGCCCGACGGCAGCGCGGTGCTGCGGCTGTGGGCGCCCACGGCCGACAGCGTGGAAGTCCGGCTCTATTCGCCGCAGGACCAGTCGAAAATCCTGGAATACGCCATCCCCATGGCGAGGAACGCCGACCAGGTCTGGGAGGTGACGCTTGATGAGGGGAACACCGGCATGGCGGACCTGACCGGCGTCTTCTACCACTACCTGGTCAGCCGGGGCGGAGAACAGAAAACGGTGCTGGACCCTTATGCCGTATCCATGGCGGCCTGGAACAGCGGTTCAGGCGAGAGCGTGGGCATTGCGGCCCTGGTGGACCCCGCGCGCATCGGGCCTGAACTGGGGTTCGCGCAGATCCCGGGCTTCGTGGACCGGGAGGACGCCATCATCTATGAGGCGCACGTGCGCGACTTCACGTCCGACCCAAGCCTGGAAGGGGAGTTGGCCGCCCCCTTCGGCACTTTCGCGGCCTTTGGCGAACGGCTGGATTACCTTAAGACGCTGGGCATCACGCACATCCAGCTGCTGCCCGTGCTCAGTTTCTATCACGTCAATGAGCTTGACCGCGAGCGCTCGCTCATTTGGGCGAGCGAAAACCAGAACTACAACTGGGGCTATGACCCGCAGAGCTGGTTCGCCCTGACGGGCATGTACGCCACCGATCCGAACGACCCGGCCGCGCGGATCAGGGAGTTCAAGGAACTGGTCAGCCTGATCCACGGGAAGGGCATGGGCGTGATCCTGGACGTGGTGTACAACCACACCGCCAAGGTCGAACTGCTGGAGGACATCGAGCCCGGCTATTACTACTTCATGGACGCGCAGGGCAAGCCCAAGGGCAGCTTCGGCGGCGGACAGGTGGGCAGCACCCACCTGATGACCCGGCGGCTGATCAAGGACTCGCTGGCATTTCTGGCACAGACGTACAAGGTGGACGGCTTCCGCTTTGACATGATGGGCAACCTGGACGCGCAGACCATCAGCGAAGCCTATGCCGGGGTCAGCGCCCTTGACCCGAAGACCCTCTTCATCGGCGAGGGCTGGCGTACGTTCAACGGCGACAGCGGCGTTACCGGGGTGACGCCCGCCGATCAGGACTGGATGGGCGGAACCGACGACGTGGCGGTGTTCTCCGATGAGGTGCGAAATGAACTAAAAAGCGGCTTTGGCATCGAGGGGCAGCCGCGCTTTGTGACCGGGGGTCCGCGGCCCGTCGGACTGCTCTATCAGAACGTGACGGCGCGCCCCAACAACGTCGCCGAGGATGACCCGGGCGACATCGTACAGTACATCGAGGCGCACGACAACCTGATGCTGCACGACGTGATCGCGCTGTCCATCAGGAAGGATCCGTCGGTCCACGAGGAGGAGATCCTCCGCCGTCAGCGGCTGGCCAACGCCCTGCTGCTGACCCACCAGGGCATCATCTTCCTCCACAGCGGGCAGGAGTACGGGCGGACCAAGCAGCTGCGCGACCCGGCTTACATCGGCAGGGCCGACGTTGCCCCGGCCAAGTCCACCTTCATGACGGACGAAAACGGGAACCCCTTCCAGTATCCCTACTTCATCCATGACAGTTTCGACAGCTCCGACGCCGTGAACATGTTCGACTGGCAGAAGGCGCTGAATCAGGACCCCTACCGCCATACCAGGGAGTACACCCAGGGCCTGATCGCGCTGCGCCGCTCGACCGACGCCTTCAGCTACGCCACCGCGGAGGAGGTCGGGCGCGAAGTGTCCCGCGTCATGAGCCCGTCGATTGGGGACAGCGACCTGCTGATCGCCTACAGCGCGGGGAGCGCGGAGTCCGGCGAAACATACCTGGTGGCCGTCAACGCGGACAGCCTTGAGCGTGTTCTTGACCTTTCCGCGCTCGGGCTGGACGCTTCCCGTGTCAGCGTCGTGGTTGACGCGGCCTGGGCCGGCACAGAGCCCATTGATACGCCCACCGGGCTTGTCCTTAACATCGCCGACGGCCAGCTCAAGGGCCTGACACTGGAACCCCTGACCGCGGCGGTGCTGAAGATCAGCCCCCGCTGAATCCCTGACAGGGACGATGGGGACGCATCTCTTTGTTTCCGGGAATTCCCGCGATTGCCGGACAGGCGGAGGGGAGCTGCCCTTCAGTGGATGCGCAGGGCCAGCGCTTCGCTCAACCGGATCGTCCGCCTGACGGGAACCGGCATGGCGCTGGTGAGAAAAGCGGTCGATTTATAAAAAACGAAGAGAGACGTCCCCTAAACTTCATATGCAATAGACTTTGATCTTCATGATTCGTCCGGGAGGGAGCCATGGGAAAGCGCGGAATATCAAGGCGGCCAAGGATATGGGTATGGGCGCTAGCGGCGTTCCTGATTCTTTTCATTGTTGCGCCCTATGTCATTCCTGTTTCGGTCTCCGGTGCCCTGGATGAGCGCCTGCCGTTTGAAAACAGCATGCTTGAGAACATCGACGGGGTTGCTTTCCATTACAGGACCTATCCCCCAAAAGACACCGCTGTGCGGGGAAAACTGCTGCTGGTACACGGCCTGGCCGGATCGACCTTCTCATTTGAGGTCCCCGCGCTGCGGTTGAGCGAGCAGGGGTATTATGTGGTATCCGTTGACTTGCCCGGCTTTGGCTACAGCGACAGGGATCCTGCGTATGACCACAGCCAGGCGAACCGCGCCGGGGATCTGTGGCGGCTTCTTTCCGCGGTTGAGGAAAGCCTGCTAAACGGCATGACAGCCCAGCCCTGGCATCTGGGCGGGCACAGCATGGGCGGCGGCACTGTCGCGGCCATGGCCATACAGGAGCCTTCCCGCGTGCAGTCCCTTGTTCTCGTGGACGCAGCTTTGTCTGAAACCCCCAGGGGCAGCGGCTTATTCGCCTTCCCTCCCCTGGGCAGGTGGATGATGGCTGCCCTGGAGCATTTCCTCATCACTGAAGACAGGATCAAGTCCTTGCTGACGTCCGCCTATGGGCAGGAACCCAGCGCGGCGCAAATCGACGCCTATCTGACGCCGCTGCGCCTTCCGGGGACTGCAAGGTCACTGCTGAATGTCGTTCAAACAGCAAAAAATGAGGACCCGGAGAAGCTCAAGGACATCAGCGTGCCCATCCTTGCGATATGGGGGGACAAGGACACCTGGGTACCCCTGGAAGAACTGGATAGGCTGACGGCCATCCGCCCGGACGTCACCGTCAGGCTGATCAGCGGCGCGGCGCACTGCCCGATGGAAACCCACCCGGAAGCGTTTTCCGCCATCGTGCTGCAATGGCTGTCCAGCCATCCAGGCACGGAATAAGCCTTGACGACATCATGGGGGACTGTGCGGATGAAAAAGCGTATGAAGAAGCGAGAAAACGCATGAAGCAGCTGAATTCGCAACTTTTTCTACAATACCGCCGCCTGGTAAAAGCGCTGAGCGGCGGTTTTGCAGATCAGGCATCAGGAAATCAAGGGCCGGCGGTAAAGTCCGGCTCATTAACCGCCGCCGGGAAGGCCGTGCCCATGGCTGTGGTGAAGCCGGAACATAGGGGGCGTATTTCTCTGTTTCCGGGAATTCCTGTGTCTGCCGGACAAAGGAGGGAAGGCACCCTTCAGCGGATGCGCAGGGCCGGCGCTTCCCTCAACCAGATCGTCCGTCTCACGGGAACCAGCATGGCGCTGGTAAGAAAAACGGTTGGTTCATAGAAAACAAAGAGATACGTCTCCTTTGTTCCTGTTGTGTTATTTCTCAAAAATTGATACAGAGCGTATGTAATCAGAAATATCCTTCATTGATTTTCGCGTAGCACTCAATGTTTTTTGTACCGTCTTCCTGCCGGTTTGAATTTCAAAGCGAAACTGCCCTATCTCAGGGGTATCACCTATTGATATAACTTCTTTCATAGCCTCTGATAATGGAAGAGCAGAAGGTAAATGTAAAACTTGAATCGCTGTAGGAGGGCAGCGAAAGAACAGCATTAATCTGCTACCTTGATGACCAGAAAGGTAAATGGGCATGGAGTCTGACCGTAACTGAGCAGGCACACCATTATTTGATGGTCGATAGCCGTATATCTGTCTGGAATCAAGCGACGATGGATACCAGGTTTTATCCGAAGCGATTAATTTAAAGGAGCAAATGCTAACTGCACGTGATGATAGGTTGTTTATTGTCAGTTTTATTGTGATGTACGCAGCACCCGGTAATGTATACAAATAGTACTCCGCATCCATCAATGAAATCCTCACACGCAAAGACAACACTTCCCTGACAGCCAGATAAGCAGATAGTAGAAATCCCAACACACCTGCGATATTTACAGCAATTGCTACATTATCAGACCATGGGAGTGAAGTAGAATTCTGTACAGCAGGTGCAACAGTTTCAATTACAGCTTGAGTTACTGGAGTCATCGATAACACCTCTTCTATAAGCTATTATACAATATTTCAAGGCAATAAGCATCCAAAAAGTCAGCTTAATTCCTTTCTTTGAAATCACAATCAGAACAGGCTGTTATTTTAATCAAATATGCATTCTACCTGTATCTGGGAACATAGGGGACATATTCTCTATCGTGTGAACTATTGGTTTCTTTATATATTAATGGTGATTATCTATCTAGAGTAATTTTTATTCTTTTTCCGGGAATGTATGGTAATATATTCGAACTTTTGCATTCTTTGGAAACCAATTGTCGCTATCAAATTCGGTTATACCATTAATAGAGATTTCTTTGATTTTCCCAATATCTCCTTCTCTGTTTTGTAGGAATCCATTTGATAGATCACCTAACGGGATAGTTTCCACATCCTCAAACCCTGCATCCTGGAATTGCTGAGAAACAGATTTGTAGTTTTGATTAACATAAACCGTGGAAGGTGAAGGCGCTTTGATTTCTCCTTTTATTGTTGGAATCAGGTATACAAACAGGAAAATAACGAAAAACATCAACCCCCCACATACCATAACGATGACAAAGGGTTTGTTTTCGCTTGCAACTTGGTATTTTATTAGTTTTTGTTCTTCTAATTCAATCTCCCTTTGTATCTTTTGAGACCCCATCTCAATTTCTTTAATTGTGTCATACTTTATCTTTGTGGTCTTTACATTGTCGCTTTCAACTGACAATACCGATGATCCACAGTATGGGCAAATAAATACTTCTCTATTGTTATCAACAGTCATAGTGCCATTACACTTTGCACATAATAATTGAATTGTTTTCATTATAGACACCCTCTCTATCCTTGAAATAATCGGCTTGTATTGTTATCGCATTATACCGTTCTTAATGGATAAAGCCAAGCACTTCACTATAAAAAATCCCATAGACATAGAATTCGCTATTGTTCGCGATTTTGTTCAGCGCTAGAGAATGTGGTCAGGCCAATGGAACTCCACAACAATGGATGTTGCTAAGACATTCACAAGGAGGATAAAACAAAGAACATAGGGGACGTATCTCCTTGTTTTCGCAAACAATGGGGACGGATCTGTTTGCTCTAAAAAAAGCATAGATTCACGTCCCCATTGTTCGGACGCCCTTGACATTCCCCTGTCTGCTGATTGGGATCAGGGCAAAAATAACGTCGCTGATAAACGCTCATCGAAGCAATGAAAAAGAATCACACATAAAAAAGCCGGGGGAGACGCATCCCCCCGCAGCGAGGCTACATACAAACTATATCCAGAGGAGTTTCAGAGGGCACAGCCCTCTGACTGAAATCGTATCGCTCGGCTTTGCCGGGCGGGCGGGGAGAATTGCGAAGCAATTCATTCCTTGTGAAAAGCCCATCCTTCTTAAACGACAAAGTGTCCGCAGACACTTTGTCGATTTCGTGTCCGCAGACACTTTGTTGCTCCCCCTACTCTACCGTCACCGACTTGGCCAGGTTGCGCGGCTTGTCCACGTCGTTGCCGTTGAGGGCGGCCACGTAGTAGGCGAACAGCTGCAGCGGCAGGATGGCGAGGATGGGCTCCAGCTCCTCACACAGGAAGGGCACCCGCAGGACGTGGTCCGCGACGCTTTCGATCTCCTCGTCGTGCTCCAGGCACAGGGCCAGCACCACCGCGCCGCGGGCCCGGACCTCCTGGATGTTGCTGATGGTCTTGTCCCGCAGCCGCTTGCCCGTCGCCAGGGCGATGACCAGGGTGCCCGGCTGGATGAGGGAGATGGTGCCGTGCTTCAGTTCCCCCGCCGGCTGCGCCTCCGAGTGGATGTAGGAGATCTCCTTGAGCTTCAGCGACCCCTCCAGGGACAGGGAATAGTCAATGCCCCGGCCGATGAAGAAGATGTCCTTGTGGTTGAAGAACAGGGACGCCAGGCGCTGCACCTCCTTGTGGTCGGAAAGCACCTCCTCCGCCGCGTCCGGGAGTTTCATCAGCAGGGCCTCCATCTGCTGAAGCTCCTCCCCGCTCATCTGTCCCCGCTCCTGCGCCAGGCAGCAGGTCAGCAGCGCCAGGGCCGCTACCTGGGTGGTGTAGCCCTTGGTCGTCGCCACCGCGATCTCCGGGCCGGCCCAGGTATAAAGGGTGTAGTCGGCCTCCCGCGCGATGGTGGAGCCGACCACGTTGACGATCGCCAGGGTCTTCACCCCTTTGCCCTTGGCCTCCCGCAGGGCCGCGATGCTGTCCGCGGTCTCGCCGGACTGGCTGATGATGACCACCAGGTGATCGGGCCTCAGGATGGGATGGCGGTAGCGGAACTCCGAGGCGATGTCCACGTCCACGGGGATCCCCAGCCGGCCCTCCAGCAGGTTCTTGCCCAGGCGCCCGGCGTGGTAGGCCGAGCCGCAGGCGACGATGTGCACCATGCTCAGGGACTTCACCCATTCCGGGTCCAGCTGCAGGCCGTCCAGGACGAAGCGCCCGTCCTTGATGCGCGGGCGGATGGTCTCCCGCAGGGCGGTGGGCTGCTCCATCATCTCCTTCATCATGAAGTGCTCGTACCCGCCCTTCTCGGCGGCGGACACGTCCCAGTCCACGTGGAAGGATTCCTTGTCAAACTGCTCCCCGTAGGGATCAAAGAAGGTGATCTTTTCAGGGTCCAGCAGGGCGACCTCCCCGTCCTTCATCAGGTAGACGTCCCGGGTGAGGCTGAGGATGGCCGGGATGTCGGAGACGATGAAGTTCTCCCCCTCGCCGCGCCCGACGATCAGCGGGCTGTCCCGCCGCACGGCGGCGATGCGGTCCGGCTCGTCCGCGCTCAGCACCCCCCTCGCGTAGGAGCCCTGCAGG
>MTKZ01003841.1_pt1 | contig 20828 bp, 19 predicted proteins | sample 1042781 | NCBI WGS metagenome assembly MTKZ01 (sample SAMN06212207, study PRJNA360539) | anaerobic digester metagenome | biome: Wastewater treatment plant; material: sludge; isolation source: anaerobic digester fed with sludge from wastewater treatment plant | place: Denmark: WWTP Viborg ... | reverse complement strand
GCTATGTAGTTCATCACTTATATGGTGACAAGGATAAGCAAGGCAGCATTCCTGATATTCTTTCATTGTGTGAGAAGTATGGAAACGCTTCTAGAGTGTTCGAATTTGCTTCTACATCTAAAGTTACTTTTGCCGGTGCAGGCCTAGCTTGTATGGCAGCTAATGAGGAGAATTTCGAGTTCTCAAAGAAGATTATGGATGCACAAACAATCTGTTCAAATAAGGTTAATCAACTTGCTCATGCTGTTATGCTACCTGACTTAGATGCAGTTGAGGTTCAAATGCAAAAACACGCTGAGATTCTTCGTCCTAAGTTCGAATTATCTTTGGATATTCTGTCTCGTGAATTAGATGAGACAAATGTTGTTAATTGGCATAAACCTCTTGGTGGTTATTTCATTAGTGTATTTGTATATCCAAATACGGCTGACAGAGTAGTTAAGATGTGTAAAGATATTGGTGTAGCATTTACTCCCGCTGGAGCTACTTACCCATATGGTAAGGACCCTAGTGATTCAAATATTCGTATTGCTCCATCATTTCCAGTTGTTGATGATATTGAGAAGGCAGTTACAGTCTTCGCGCTTTGTGCTAAACTTGCAGCAATAGATAAAATTTTGGAGGAAAGAGCTTAATGAACGATGTATACTCAAGCCCATTAAATTCAAGATATGCTAGCAAAAAAATGCAATACATTTTCTCACCTGACAAGAAATTTAAGACATGGAGAGAATTATGGATAGCATTAGCTAAGGCAGAGATGGAGTTAGGTCTCCCTATATCTCAAGAACAGATTGCTGAGCTTGAAGCTTCTAAAGATAATATTAATTATGATGTTGCTGCTAGAGAAGAGAAGTTAGTAAGACATGACGTTATGGCACATGTTCACGCGTATGGCGAACAATGTCCTAATGCGAAGGGAATTATTCATCTTGGTGCGACTTCCTGTTATGTAGGCGATAATACAGATATTATTATCATGCGTGAGGCTTTGAATTTAATAAGAAAGCGTATAGTTGTAGTTATTAAGGACTTAGCTGATTTTGCGGATAAGTACAAGAGTATGCCAACTCTCGGTTTTACTCACTTCCAGCCAGCTCAGCTAGTTACTGTAGGCAAGAGAGCATCTCTATGGCTTCAAGATTTAATGCTTGATTTGGAGGAAGTTGAACATGTTACTTCTTCTTTGAAGCTTCTTGGATGTAAGGGTACTACTGGAACTCAAGCTAGCTTTCTTGATTTGTTTAATGGCGATCATGATAAATGTGTAATGCTTGATAAGAAGATTGCTTCTACTATGGGATTTGAATCATCATACTATGTGTCTGGTCAGACATACTCTAGAAAGATTGATTCTTTAGTATTGAACGTATTATCTTCAATTGCTCAAAGTGCACATAAGTTTAGTAATGATATTAGATTATTACAACATTTGAAGGAGATAGAAGAGCCTTTCGAGAAGAATCAAATTGGATCTTCTGCTATGGCATATAAGCGTAATCCTATGCGCTCTGAGAGAATGGCTTCGTTAGCTAGATATGTTATTGCTGATGCGCTTAATCCAGCTATGACTGCATCTGAGCAATGGTTTGAGAGAACACTTGATGATTCAGCTAATAAGAGAATATGCGTACCCGAAGCTTTTTTGGCTGTGGATGCAATTCTTGGTATCTATGCAAATATTGTTTCCGGAATAGTAGTATATGACAAAATGATTCATTCTCACATTATGAATGAACTTCCTTTCATGGCTACAGAGAATATAATGATGGAAGCAGTCAAGCGTGGTGGCGACAGACAAGAGCTCCATGAGAAGATAAGAGTATATTCGATGGAAGCGGGCGCTGTAGTAAAACAGGAGGGTAAACCAAATGATTTACTGGAGCGAATATCTAACGATGAAGCGTTCGGACTTGACAAGGATTCTCTTTCAAAGCTTCTTGACCCTAAGCTATATATTGGTCGTTGCCCTGAGCAAGTCACTACTTTCTTAGACGACTGCATTAAGCCAATTCTTGAGTCACATAAGGAAGACTTGAACGTTGATGATGTTGAAATTAATGTTTGATTGTCTTTGAATAGATAGCATTTGATTTATATGCGCCGTGGACATATAATCACGGCGCATAATTTTTTCCTCTTGAGGTGTCCAATGATTTACTTCGATAATAGCGCGACAACAAAGACCTGCGATTTAGTATTGCAAACAGTTGTGAGCGACTTAAGTTCTGACTCGTTATTTGCTAATCCAGGTGCTCTTCATAAATTGGGAGATTCGTGCCTTAAGGCTTATGAGCAATATGCAACTAGAACTGCAAATTGCTTGGGATGTCGTGACGACGAAATTATTTTCACTTCATGTGGAACGGAAAGTGCAATTACTGCAATTAATGGATACGTTAATCGTAATTTTCGAAGAGGAAAGACGATTATTACCACTGAGACAGAGCATAAAGCTACTCTTGAAGTCCTCAAACAGCTTGAAACTAAGGGATTTAGAATCAAGTATGTTAAGGTGGATTTGTCAGGAAAACCTATCATTGATGAACTCGAGAAAGCNNCTCGAGAAAGCAATGGATGGCGACACTATTTTGATGTGTTTTACCCACGTTAATAATGAGACTGGAGCTATTCTGCCAATCAAGGATATAGTCGCTCTTAGAAACTCATACAACAAGAAAATCGCTATTTATTTGGATTGTGTTCAGTCTGTAGGAAAGCTTGATATTAACCTTACTACATTAGGTGTTGAGATGGCATCTTTTTCGGGCCACAAGATACATGCTGTTAAGGGTGTAGGTGTTCTTTACATTAAAACCGGCATTATTGTTGAGCCTTTCATTCTTGGTGGTGGGCAGCAAGGCGGGATGCGTTCTGGAACTGAGAGTTTATTTCTCGCTAATGCTTTTGCTACGGCACTTGAGGAGACAATATCGCATAAGGTAGAGTCGGCTTCAAATGTAAGTGAAATTAATGAATATTTGCGTAAGGAACTTTTGGCGCGAAAAGCGTTGATAGTTTCTCCTGAGGATGCAAGTCCATATGTTCTAAATGTGTCGTTCGATGGTTTTGAGTCGGAGACTATGCTGCATTGTCTTGAGAAGTACGAAATTTATGTATCAACAATTTCAGCTTGCTCTGCTAGAACGAAGCGTATTAGTTATGTTTTGTTAGCTATGGGTCTAGACAGGAAAATTGCATCAAATAGTGTTAGACTTAGTTTCTCTCGATATAATACGATGGATGAAGCAAAAGAGTTTATCAGTAAGGTTGATGAGATATATAGCTTATATTCGCTAAAGCGATAAGGAAGGTTAGATATGTACACAAATGTTATTCTTGCACGAATGGGTGAAATTACTCTTAAGGGTCTAAATAGAGGTACTTTTGAGAACAAATTGAAGGCTAATCTCAGATATCGTTTGAGAAATTTTGGAAATCTATATGTTTTCCAGTCTCAAAGTCGAATTTGGATAGAAGATCGAGAAGGTAACAATCCATATTTCGAAAGCGAAGAAGCAGCAAGCGAGGTTCTAAAAGCAGTTACTCAAGTTTTTGGAATTGTATCCGCAAGCTTGGTTCGTAAGTTTAATGGTGATTTCGAAGAGATTAAGAAGAATTGTGTAGAGTATGCTAAAGAAGTCCTTGCTAAGAATCCTGAGTATAATTCATTTAAGGTTGATTCTAGAAGAGGGAATAAGTCGTTTCCTTTGAATTCTATGCAGATATGTTGTGAAGTAGGCGAGGTCATTCTTGATAGTATTCCTCAATTACATGTTGATGTGAAGAATCCCGATTTCACAGTATTTATTGAAGTTCGTGACGATAATTACGTTTATTCTGAGAGTGTTATGGGACATCGAGGTCTTCCTGTCGGTACTTCTGGAAAAGGTATGCTTTTACTTTCCGGTGGTATTGATAGCCCAGTAGCTGGCTATATGATGGCCAGTCGAGGAATGAATCTTGATGCGGTGTATTTTCATTCTTATCCATATACGAGTGATAAGGCTAAGGATAAGGTAATAGAGTTAGCAAAGATTGTATCTGGTTTTAGTGGTCGTATGAATCTATATGTTGTAAACTTTACTCAGATTCAACTCGACATGTATAAGAATAGCAGACAAGACATGCTTACTATTACTATGAGACGAGTTATGTTTCAAATTGCCGAGAAACTTGCTAGGAAGCACCATTGTGGTTGCTTGATTACTGGTGAGAGTTTAGGTCAAGTAGCTAGTCAAACTATGGAGGCAATAGACATCACTAATGAGGTAGTTAAGCTTCCTGTATTTAGACCTTTGATTGGTCTGGATAAAGAGGCTACTTGTGATATTTCGAGACGTATAGGCGCTTTTGAGACTTCAATTTTGCCATATGAGGATTGTTGTACTGTATTTGTTGCTAAACATCCACGCACTCATCCAAAGCATGCTGATATTGAAGATGCTGAGAAGAATCTGAACATAGAACAGATGGTAATAGACGGCGTAAATGGAACTGAGGTTATTGAGATTTAAGCTATGAAGATTGGAAAGCTTTCAAACGAGCAATTGACTAATCTTGTATTAAACAAGTTACCTAGTCTTTCATCAAGTACTTTAGTTGGTGCTGGTATCGGTGCCGATTGTGCTTGGCAAAAAATTGGCGATAAGCTTCTAGTATCATCGACAGATCCTATTACAGCAGGAAAGATGCAATCAGGAAAACTAGCTATTCATGTTTCTTGTAATGATATTGCTGCGTGTGGAATTAGACCTTCGGGACTACTTATAGTAGTAATTGCGCCTCCAAGCGCAAGTGAAGAAGATGTGTCGACTATTGTAACCCAAGCAAGTGATGAGGCTGCTAAGCTGGGAGTTGATATAGTTGGAGGACATACTGAAGTTTCTGCATCGGTAAATGAGTTTATAGTGATTTCTACTGCGTTCGGCATTGTTGACCATGATCATCCAGTACCTAAGGGAAAAGCAAAACCAGGTGACAAGTTAATCATGACCAAGAGTGCATGTATCGAAGGAAGTTACATTGCCTCAAAGGAACATTATGAGAAGCTTGTCGGCAAAGTATCAAAAGAATTAATTGATGAAGCAAGCAAGTACGAAGATTCTATATCGGTCGTTAAAGAAGGAGAGATTTGTGGAAGTCTTGCAAGCCTTGAAGAATCTATAAATCAGTATGGCTTTAGGGATAGTGCTGTTAGTCTTATGCATGATATTACCGAAGGCGGCGTTTATGGAGCAGCTTATGAGATGGCATCCTTTTCGAATGTAGGATTAAGATTAGATAAAGGCAGCATCCCTATTACCGAAGCATCGAGGCAGATATGTATAGCTATGAATCTTGATCCGTATAGACTTATTTCTTCTGGATCTCTTTTAATTGCTTCTTCGGAAGAAAAAAGAGTGATTAATGCTTTGGATGAAGCTGGAATTAAAGCTACAGTAATTGGTGAATTTATTGAAGAAGGATACTATCTAATTGATACAGACGGTGATACTTATGTTCTTGAGTCACCCAAAACAGATGAGTTATATAACATGTAATTTTCCTTGTTTTCTCTTTACTAAGCATAACAATTAAAGTAAGATAAAAGCGCAATTTAACAGGAGGTACGGAAAATGTACGATCATATTAAGGCACAAGATCCTGAGCTATTTAATGCTATTGAACTTGAGCTTAACAGACAGAGAAACAAAATCGAGCTAATCGCTTCCGAGAACTTCGTTTCAGAAGCAGTATTAGAGGCAGTCGGTTCACCACTTACTAACAAATACGCTGAAGGATATCCTGGAAAAAGATATTATGGCGGATGCGAATATGTAGATATAGCTGAGCAACTTGCTATTGATCGTGCAAAGCAGCTTTTTGGAGCTGATCATGTTAATGTTCAACCTCATTCTGGCGCGCAAGCTAATACAGCTGTTTATTTTGCAGTTCTTGAGCCAGGCGATACAATTCTTGGTATGGATTTATCTCATGGTGGTCACTTGACACATGGAATGAAGCTAAACGTATCCGGAAGAACATATAATTCCGAATTTTATCAGGTAAACAAAGATACTCAAATGATCGATTATGAAGAGGTTCGTCTTAAAGCATTAGAGTGTAAGCCTAAGATTATTGTTGCTGGTGCATCTGCTTACTCTAGAATTATTGATTTTAAGAAGTTCCGCGATATTGCTGACGAGGTAGGTGCTTACTTATTCGTTGATATGGCTCATATTGCAGGTTTAGTTGCAGCTGGACTACATCCAAATCCAGTTCCATATGCGGATTTTGTTACAACTACTACTCATAAGACGCTAAGAGGTCCTCGTGGCGGTATTATTATGTGCAAGGAAGAGTACGCTAAGAAGATTGATTCAGCAGTATTCCCAGGACAACAAGGTGGTCCTTTGATGCATGTTATTGCTGCTAAGGCCGTTGCGTTTAAGGAAGCTCTTTCTGATGATTTTAGAGATTATGCTAATAGAATAATTAAGAATGCTAAGGCTATGGCTGATCAACTGATGGCTAGAGGTATTAAGCTTGTTTCTGGTGGTACAGACAATCATCTGATGCTAATGGATTTAACTGGTACTGGTGTTACCGGTAAGGAACTTCAGCTTCGTCTTGATGAATGCAATATTACATCTAATAAGAATACAATCCCATTTGATCCAGAGAAGCCATTTATTACTTCTGGTGTTCGCCTTGGAACAGCAGCGGTTACTACTCGTGGCATGAATGAAGAAGATATGGTGGTAATTGCGGATTGCATAGCTGATTGTATTTTTGATTATGACAATAAGAAGGAAAGTGTAGTTGAGCGTGTTGCTACAATTACTGCTAAGTATCCTTTATATCCTGATTTGAAGTAATTTAGGAGAATAGACTTGTCATACGCCGATATGGAGAACAACATGAATATGCCGCTGGCTTATCGTATGTCGCCTGAGAGTTTGGACGAGTACATTGGTCAAGAGCATATAATAGGCAAAGGTAAAATGTTAAGAAGGATGATAGAGGCAGATAGGCTGTCTTCTGTCATCCTTTTTGGCCCTCCAGGTGTTGGTAAAACCGCGCTTTCTAGACTAATTGCTAGGACTACTTCCTGCAAGTTTGTTAAGCTTAATGCAGTGAGTGCTGGAGTTGGTGATATCAAGAAAGGNNGTCGCTGATGCATTGAATCCAATACTTTCCGAGGGCAAGAAGACGCTTCTTTTTATTGATGAGATTCATAGGTTCAATAAGCTTCAGCAAGATGCTTTGCTTCCATATGTTGAGGATGGAACAGTAGTTCTAATCGGAGCAACTACTGAGAATCCTTTTTTCGAGGTTAATAAGGCGCTTGTTTCTAGATCGACTGTATTGAAGATGGAGCACCTCAAGGAGTCCGATATTGTTCGAATATTGCGACAGTCTCTAGAGAATAAGACTAGAGGATATGGAAGCCTCGACGTTGATATTGATGAAGAGGCGATTAATTCTATCGCTCTTATGGCAGGCGGTGATGCTCGAAAAGCACTGAACGCTCTCGAACTAGCCGTTACAACAACACAATCGGATGGAAATGGTGTAATTCATATTGATAAGGATGTAATCTCAGATTGCATGCAAAATCGTGTCATTCAATTTGATAAGAATGGCGAATCGCACTATGACAATATTAGTGCCATGATTAAATCAATGAGAGGTTCCGAACCTGACGCCGCTACGCTATACTTAGCTCGCGCGCTATCAGCAGGTGAAGATATTGAATTCCTTGCTAGAAGAATAATGATTTGTGCCGCCGAGGATGTGGGTCTTGCTAATCCTAATGCTTTGCTTGTAGCTGTTGCAGCATATCAATGCGCTGTTGCAGTAGGAATGCCAGAGGCGAGAATACCATTGTCTCAAGCATGCATCATGGTAGCAACTTCTCCTAAATCGAATGCGTCATATTTGGCTATAGATAGTGCCTTAGAAGATGTTAATAATCGCGATACTGGAAGTATACCAATGTATTTGCGTAACGCTCCTGTGGAAGGGATGAAGGATTTGGGTTACTCAATGGGATACAAATATGCTCACGATTTTGCGGGACATATTGCCGAGCTTCAATTCATGCCTTCAGCTTCAGAGAAGACAAAGTACTACAATCCTACATCAATTGGGTATGAGAAAAAAGTCTCGGAATACCTAGAGGCAGTAAAGAAGTACAACAAATTCTTTGATAAGGATTAAAGCCCTTCTTGATATGGCTTCATGTTCTTAAAATAGCAAACACTATCAAATCCAAGTGACTTCAAGTATTCTCCGACCTCATTAAAATAGAATCCAATGGTATCGCTAGTATGAGAGTCGGATCCTAAAGAAATCAAGCGCCCACCAACATCTTTGAACCTAAGTAGTAATTCCTTGTCTGGCAAGACGTTTATGGAATTTTTCTGCATCATTTTGAAGATAGAGCGAGTGTTAATCTCGAGAGATTTCTCTTTACTTGCAAGAATCTCGAAAAGATTATCAAACTGCTTCGGGCATATCGAATAGTAAATCGCAGGGTCTTCCCAAGAAGAGTACCGATTTATGTAATCATAGTGGCCAATCGTGCAATAGTTGTTGCACTTATCGGCCATACTAACCAAAAGTTCTACATACTTAGTAATGAGTTCATTCTTTGAGTATCTCTCATAGACTTCTCTATCAAAATAGAAATCCTTTTCTTCAAAAAGATGCGCGCTAAGAATTACACTGTCAAAACTGTACTTAGCTCCAATATCATCAATCTCCTTTTCGATACCTTCCTTGAAGCCAAGTTCAATTCCCCATAGAAGCTCAACTTGTGGCGCAAGTGCTTTCTTCCATTCAGTGAAGCTTTCTTGATACTTCTTTATATCGAAGAGTTTCCAAAGTGGATCATTCTTATATGGATAGTCAATCTCATAGTGTTCAGTGATAGCCAAACGCTTAACATTATTACTTATGCAAGCGGCGTTCATTTCTTCAATGGACATCTTTGCATCGGGACTAAAAAATTTAGTGTGATTGTGGTTATCTGTTAGCATATTATGACTTCCTTTGATTGATTTATTAATATTAACATAAAGTGGATATTGTTGTTATAATATCAACAGTAAAGGAGTGATAACATGGCAGATAAAAAGAAGAAGGATTCTGTAAAGGAGCTTTTTGCAGATTTTCCTAATATGTATAAAGAGGCATCAAAGGACGAGATTGAGTCCTGTATGATTTTTGCAGAAGATTACAAGTCGTTTTTGAATATTTCTAAGACAGAGCGAGAATTTGTTCGTAATAGTATTGAAGCATGCGAGGCGCTTGGATATAGAGACATTGCTTCATGTGACAAACTTAGTACAGGTGATAAGGTTTATTCTTCAATTAAGGGGAAGGGCCTCGCTTTGGCTGTTGTCGGAAAGAAGCCTATAGCAAATGGATTCAATATTCTTGGTGCTCACATTGATTCACCAAGATTAGATTTGAAGCCAAATCCTATTGTTGAAGACAAGGAAGCTTGTTACTTCAAGACGCATTATTATGGCGGTATAAAAAAGTATCAATGGACAACAATTCCTCTCGCTATTCACGGTTATGTTTTTACAACTGATGGTAAAAAACATGAGATTTGTGTAGGAGAGAACGAGGATGATCCAATCTTCTATATTACAGATTTACTTCCTCACCTTGATAAAGAGCAAATGAAGAAGAATGCTGATGATTTTATTACTGGTGAAGAGCTAACTGTGGTAATTGGTGGTATGCCTTTAGATACCAAGGAGAAGGAACCATATAAAGCTAATATTCTTAAATTATTGAATGATTCTTACGGTGTAGTAGAGAAGGATTTCGTTTCTGCTGAATTAGAAATTGTACCCGCTATGAAAGCAAGAGATGTAGGCTTTGATAGAGCTTTTATAGCTGCTTATGGTCACGATGACAAAGTGTGCGCTTATCCTGCGCTTATGGCAGTTCTTGCTCAAGAGACACCAAAGAAGACGTGTGTGTGCTTGTTGACCGACAAAGAGGAGATAGGCTCACTAGCTAATTCTGGAGCTCAATCAGTTTTGTATGAGAATTTCATGATGGAATTGCTCGCAAAACAAGAGGGCGAAGCTTTTGATTTGCTTAAGTATCGAAAAGCAGTTGCTGCATCTAAGNNTTCAGCTGATGTATCTAACGCATATGATCCCAAGTATGCATCAGTAAGTGATCCTGACAACTCGGCATATATGTCCCATGGAATTAAGTTGGAGAAGTATGTTGGAGCTAGAGGTAAATCTGGTACAAACGAGGCTACAGGCGACTATGTAGCTCAGATAACAGGTATATTGAACGACAATAGCATTCCATGGCAAACTGGCGAGTTGGGCAAGGTAGACGCTGGAGGCGGAGGAACAATCTCAGCGTATATGGCTAAGATGGGAATGGACGTTATTGATTGTGGTGTGCCTGTTTGGTCGATGCATGCTCCCTATGAAGTAGTATCGAAGATGGATGTTTATTATACTTACTTGGCTTATAAAGCTTTCATAGAGAACATATAATTCATATTTCGATTAGAATTAAGTAGTGCGGTTCGAATTTGAACCGCACTTTTATTTTTCCGGGTTAAAAGATGCTAGTGGGTTACTTTCGACAGCATCTTGCAATTGCTCTTCGTCAACGTGAGTGTATATTTGGGTTGTAGAGACGCTTTTGTGCCCAAGAATAACTTGAAGGCTTCTAATATCAACATGACCATATTTGTACATTAAAGTAGCACATGTGTGTCTCAATTTATGAACCGAGAAAACCTTTGTATCAATACCAGCTTGTAGCATTAGGCGCTTAATGATAATTTGAATCATATCATCCGATATTCTCTGACCTCTTGAAGACAGGAAAAGAGCCTTCTTATGACTTGGTTTAACTTTAATTTGCTCTCTATAAGGATAGTAGTCATTCAAGGCCTCCAAACAAGCCTTATTTAAATATACGGTTCTCTCTTTATCGCCCTTACCAATAACAGTTAGTGTCGTTCCGTGAATATCATCAGTATTAATTCCACGAAGCTCTGACAAACGCATTCCGCAATTAAGAAATAGCGTTAGAATGCAATAATCACGAACGTTCGTAGCACTTGGTGACTCGTATGCTGTGCTAAGAAGTTTTGTACTCTCTTCAAGAGTCAAATACTTTGGAACTCGTTTTCCTATACGAGGTGTTTCTAAATCGTATGCTGGGTTTGATTCGAGAATATGTTTTTTCGAATGACAGTACTTGAAAAAACTCTTTAACGTAGCAATTCTTCTAGCTCGGCTAGCTGGAGATAATTTTCGCTCTCTTGTTAACCATATTAAGAAAACTAGTAAATCGTCAGTAGTTATCTTGGATAATAGTTTGCTGTCAACGTCGTCAATCGATATCTGTTCTAAAGGCATACCCTTATCAACAAGTCCATGATCTCTCTTGTAGAAACGAAAAAAGCAAATCAAATCATACTCGTATTCCTTAACTGTAAGCTCTGAACGTGCTAAGACAGCTAACATATAGTTGCAATATTGCTCAAGAATAGGGAATACGTTGTCCATTGGCGCCTCTTATTGTTAATTTTCACTATATTTTAGCATACACAGTCTTTGATTTTTACAAAAACGTTCTTGTTTAAGCAAAACGTATATGATAATATACACCGTAGAAATACACTTGTCCGTGCAGGAAGGACAATGTAGATATTCAAAATGTAAAGGACGGACTACTGTTATGGAAAAGAAATTAAAAGTAGGCGTTATTGGAGCTACGGGTTACGTGGGTCAACGTCTAGTATCATTACTTGAGAATCATCCTTGGTTTGAGTGTGTTGCTCTTTGTGCTTCTCCAAGAAGTGCTGGTAAGAGATATGAGGATGCGGTTCAAGGTCGTTGGAAGATTGATTGCGATATGCCTTTATATGTTAAAGATATGATCGTTTATAGTACTGATGATATTGAAGAGTATTGCGGAGCAATTGATTTTACATTTTGTGCAGTAGATATGAAGAAGGATGAGATTCGTGCTCTTGAAGAGAGAATAGCTAAACTCGAGATTCCTGTTATATCTAATAACTCTGCAAATAGATGGACAGAAGATGTACCAATGATTATTCCTGAAATCAATGGTAGTCACGCAGCTTTAATAGATGATCAGAAAAAGAGACTTGGAACAAAGAGAGGTTTCATTGCGGTTAAGCCTAACTGCTCTATTCAAAGTTATGTTCCAGCTTTAACTCCTCTCCTTTCATATGGAATTAAGCTAATCTCTGTTTGTACTTATCAAGCAATTTCTGGTGCTGGTAAGACCTTTAAGGATTGGCCTGAGATGGTTGGGAATATGATTCCATACATTGGCGGTGAGGAAGAGAAGTCAGAGAAGGAACCACTCAGAGTATGGGGTGAGTATGCTAATGGAAAAATTGAACTAGCTAAGCAACCTGTTATATCAGCTCAGTGCTATAGAGTTGCTGTTCAAGAGGGACATACAGCAGCAGTAAGTGTTTCCTTTGATAGAAAGCCTTCGATGGAAGATATGAAGAAGGCTTGGAGCGAGTTTGAGGGGGAGGCACAGAAGCTAAATCTGCCAAATGCTCCAAAGCATTTCTTGCAATACTTCGAAGAAGACAATCGACCTCAGCCGGCTCTTGATGCTATGTATGAGAATGGAATGGGCGTATCTATTGGTCGTCTTCGCGAAGACAATATTTTTGATTACAAGTTTACTTGCTTGTCTCATAACACGCTTCGTGGAGCTGCAGGTGGAAGTATGCTTTCTGCTGAGCTTCTTGTTGCAAAAGGATATATCTCTGCAAAATAAGACTTGTGTATCGATTAATGGACGGTATAGTACTCGTGACTGTACCGTCTTTCTTATTCTCGAAAATATTTGAATAACTCCATCAGAATAACTGGTATATCTTAATCCAAGGTGGTTTTGCAGTTGAAAACATTCACCACCACAAAAGTGGTTTTAACGTCTAGGAAGGTTTGCTTGTGTTATAATTCATATGATTTTTTTCACAAATGCAAAAATTACTCTTGACGAAAGTACAACTTATTTATATACTAATCAAGCGTTAAACAAGTGCGCAGGNNGGCCTTTAGCTCAGTTGGTCAGAGCTCCCGGCTCATAACCGGTCGGTCCTGGGTTCGAGTCCCTGAAGGCCCACCACTTACACTTGTATATATGGGAAGTTTCCCGAGCGGCCAAAGGGAACAGACTGTAAATCTGTCGTCATCGACTTCGATGGTTCGAATCCATCACTTCCCACCAAAAATGCATGCATTTCTCATTATGAGATCTGCATGCTTTTTCTTTTCGTGACGATAAGTAAGAACGACTAATGAAGAAGAGTAGATAGCAAGAGTCCCGTATTTGCGGGATATCTTGCTATATAGTTACTTCATATTTATTGCTGATTCTGAAGTTTATTAATGTCATCGATGATTTGGTTAGCTGTCATGCGACACTCTTTCAGTACTTCGTCAGAATTTCTTCGGTCATAGAATTCCTTGTTTAGGCCATAGTTTAGTACCTTGACTGAAGTTGANNCTTGATCCATAAAATGAAGCTATCTTCTGACCGAATCCTCCATCTAAAATTCCATCCTCGATAGTAACGACCAAGTCGTGACTATCTACTAAAGAAGCAAGTATGTCTATGTCTAATCCGGTGATGTAACGAGGATTTACTAGTGTTGCATTAAGCCTATTTGCGATTTCTTCGCCTAGTTGAAACATGCTGCCAAGGGCTAGTATAGCGACTTTGGTGCCTTTTCGAGAAAGAATGTACTTATTGATTTTGCTATAGTCACTATCAAAAGTAGAAGGTGAAGATACAACGCCGTTACCTGGAACTCGAATTGCAACAGGATATGAGTTTTGATCAATCGACCAATCAAGCATGGCTAGGTACTCTTCTTTGCATGTTGGTGCCAAATAAACAAGATTTGGTATGTTAGACATGAGTGGAATATCAAAGATTCCAATATGCGTAGCATCGCTCATTCCGTAAACGCTTGCACCATGCACAAGAATAGTTACAGGAGTCTCGTTAAGGCATACATCTTGAGAGAGCTGGTCGAAAGCTCTTTGAATGAAAGAACTAAAGACGCTATAAACTGGTTTGCCGCCATTACGTGCGATTCCAGAGGACAGTGCTATAGCAGTTCCCTCGGCTATACCAACATCAATAAATTGATTCTCGTGCTTTTCTCTAATGTCTTTTGTAAAGCCCACAATAGTTGGCGTTCCTGACGTGATGTTGATAACTGTATTATCTTCACTCATTTGGGTTAAGAGATAATCTAAAGTAATACTTCCATAGCTCTCTTTCGAAAAAGAAAACAATGGTTCGCCAGTCTCAATAGTGAATGGCTGAGCGTAGTGCCATTGCTCTTTGTTATTCTCCGCATGACTGTAGCCCTTACCCTTGATAGTGCAAATATGTACAACAATAGGTTTACTAGTATCTTTGACTAAAGCAAAAGCAGATATCAGTGATTCAACATCATTTCCATCTGGAACAAAAACGTAGTCTAATCCCATAGCTTTAAACAAGTTGTTCTGAGAAGTTCCGTTGCTCTCTCGAAGCTCTTTAAGGTTCTTGTATAAACCGCCGTGATTCTCGGCGATTGACATGTCGTTATCGTTTACAACTATGATGAGGTTGCTATTTAGTTCGCCAGCAACATTAAGACCCTCGAGTGCTTCGCCACCGCTTAAAGAGCCATCACCAATGATAGCAACGATGTTCTCGTTAGTACTCTTCAAGTCTCTAGCTTTTGCTAGTCCTAGCGCTAGACTAATTGAAGTTGAAGTGTGGCCAATTACAAAACAATCATGTTCGCTCTCGCGGAAGTTACTAAAACCAGTTACGTCGTCATATTTACTTGGATCCAAGAAGGAATCAACTCTGCCGGTAAGCATTTTGTGGGTGTAAATCTGATGCGACACATCAAAAACAAGCTTATCTACAGGAGAATTAAAAACATAATGAAGAGCAATTGTTGCTTCAACTAATCCAAGATTAGGACCGAAGTGGCCACCGTGATGACTTATTCTTTCAATTAAAGCTGTTCTTATCTCGGCTGCAAGTTGCTGCAATTCGTCTAAGCTAAGATCCTTTAGCACTTCAGGACCAGTAATAGAATTAAGTATCATATTCTTCCTCCATTATTAAAAGTTTCTTCTTATAAAATTATATCAAACCTATAATGTCGAATGATAACAGTATCATTTGCAAACTTTATTATTATTACTATTTTTTTGAACTTAGATTCAAATCAGAATCAAGTAATATTTCTCGAAAAGAAAATCACTTTTTCATTTGTGATAAATAAACTATTTCCTTGCGTTAACAAATCGATTTCAATGCATATTACCCAATGACATACTATGTCACTAGGTGTATACTTTTACTGATATAAAAGAGGGAGGAAATAGCAATGATTTCTACACGTGGACAATATGCAATTAGAGCAATTCTTGACATAGCTGAACACGACAATGGACAGCCTATTCCTCTTCATGATATCTCTTTAAGACAAAAGATTTCTCTCAAGTATCTTGAGATTATTATGCGTTCTCTTAATAAGGGTGGAATGATAACTGGCTTTTCGGGCAAAGGTGGCGGATATCGTTTGAGCAAAAGCCTTGATCAGTATAGGATTGGAGACATTCTAAGGCTTACTGAAGGCGACCAAATGTCTATAGCATGTATTAAGGAATGTGAATCACCTTGTCCTAGAATTTCGGAATGTAGAACGAGAAGTATGTGGGAGAAGCTCGATAGTATGATTGAAGATTATTTGGATGGAATCACGATAGCTGACCTTATTGAGAATACAAAATGTCCTGAGTCTAGTACAAAAGATAAAAATTAAGTTCGAAAGGATTTTGATATGCAAAGGGAAGAACTTCTAAGAATAAAGAACCTGTCGGTTAGTATTGGTGATGTTGAAATACTTCACGATATTAACCTAGTTATTAACAAGGGTGAGACTCATGTATTAATGGGACCTAATGGCGCGGGAAAGTCAACATTAGGCTATGCGATGATAGGCAACCCACTATATCAAGTAACTTCTGGTGAAATATGGTTTAAAGGCCAAAGGATTGATGATCTTCCTTGTTACAAGAGAGCATTAGAGGGAATGTTCTTGTCTTTCCAGAATCCTATCGAGATTCCAGGAATAACTCTAAGCTCTTTTATTAGAAGTGCATTAGAGCAACGCGGAATTAAACTAAGACTCATGCAGTATAAGAAAGAACTTAAGAATACTATGGATATTCTGAACATAGATGAGTCATATGCTGATAGAGACTTGAATAAGGGCTTTTCAGGTGGTGAGAAGAAGAAGGCTGAGGTTCTACAAATGCTTATGCTTAACCCAAGCTTTGCAATTCTTGATGAAACCGATTCTGGACTTGACGTTGATGCAACGAAGACAGTATCTCTTGGAATCGAGGAGTATCGTAAGAAGAACGATGGAAGCTTATTCATCATAACTCATAATACAAAAATCCTTCAGGCATTGAGTGTTGACTATACTCATATAATGGTTGATGGAAGTTTGGTTAAAACATCTGATGCTAGTCTAATTGATGATATTAATGCGAATGGTTTTGCGCAGTATGAGAAGGATCAATAAGGTGACGTAGATGAAAGAAAAGTCTAATGTTAATGATGTTGATAGAAGCTTATATGATTTTCGCAATGACGAGAAAGAAACATATCGTCTTAATTCCGGTTTGACTAAAGACATCGTAGAGCAAATTTCTACCGAAAAGAATGATCCAGATTGGATGAAGGAGTTCCGTCTTAAGTCTCTGGATGTCTACAATAGAACTGAAATGCCAAACTGGGGACCTTCAATAGAAGGGCTCGACGTAGATAATATCGTTACATATGTAAGATCTAATACAAAGATGAAGGGCGATTGGTCTGAAGTACCAGATGACATTAAAGACACCTTTGATCGTCTAGGAATTCCTGATGCAGAGAAGAAGTCCCTTGCAGGTGTCGGTGCTCAATATGACTCTGAACTTGTTTATCACAATATTCGAGAAGAGGTTGCTGCTTTAGGCGTTATATATACAGATTTGGAAAGTGCAATGTGGGGCGAGTATGGCGAAATGATTCGTGAGCATTTCATGAAATTAGTACCGCCTACGGACCATAAATTTGCTGCTTTACATGGAGCAGTATGGTCAGGTGGATCTTTCGTATATGTTCCAAAGGGAGTTAGTGTGGATATTCCTCTTCAGTCCTATTTCAGGCTGAATGCTAAGGGTGCAGGCCAATTTGAGCACACCTTGATAATTGTTGATGAGGGTGCATCTTTGCATTTTATTGAAGGCTGTTCTGCACCTAAATACAACGTTGCTAACCTTCATGCGGGCTGTGTAGAGTTGTTCGTTGGTAAGAATGCCAAATTAAGGTACTCTACTATCGAGAACTGGTCTAAAAACATGTATAACCTTAATACGAAGCGTGCAATTGTCTCAGAGAATGCAAAGATGGAATGGGTATCTGGTTCCTTTGGATCGCATACGTCCTTTTTATATCCTATGACTATTCTTAGTGGTGAAAATTCGAAGATGGAGTTTACTGGAATAACATTTGCTGGAAAAGGACAAGATCTTGATACTGGTGCAAAAGTATCGCACCAAGCAAAGAATACAAGTTCTTTCATTAATACGCGTTCAATATCCAAAGATGGCGGACTTAATACATTTAGAAGTTCGGTTAGCATGACTAAGGGCAGTGAGGGAAGTACAGCTTCCGTTTCTTGCCAATCTCTTATGTTAGATTCCATTTCTCGATCTGATACTATTCCTGCTATGGACATTAGATGTAATGATGTAACTGTCGGACATGAAGCAAGTATTGGTAGGATTAGTGATGATGCGATCTTCTATTTGATGTCTAGAGGTTTAAGTGAGGAAGATGCTAGGGCTATGATTGTAAATGGCTTCTGTGATAATGTTTCTAAGGAACTTCCACTCGAATATGCTGTCGAGATGAATAACTTGATTCGTCTTGAGATGAAAGGCGCCATAGGCTGAATGAGGTTACGATAATGACAACAGACATTAATACTACAATTAATAGAATCCCAGTAAATACTTACCGTTGGCTTAAGATGAATGAGGCAAATGTTAAGTGGTCTACAATCAACTCCGAGTGTAAGATAGACGTTGATGGAAATCATTCCTTTGTTGATGCTAGCAGTAGCCATATGGATGACGTAATATCAGGAGTAGGAACTACGTGTGAAGCAATCAGCTCTACTTTCAATGGAAAGACTTTAGAGTTATCTTCTGATAACGAGAAGAGCTCAATAGTGAAAGTAAGTATATTCTCTTCTAATTCTAAGAGTAGTTATTGCCCTATTGATGTGCTAGTAAAAACTGGATGTACTATGACGGTGTTTATGGACTACAATTGTGAGTCCAATTCTGATGATAGCGATGACATGCTATATGTAAAGACGAGATTCATACTAGAAGAGAATGCAACTCTTAATTTAATCCAATCGCAAGTCATGAGTGACCCTTCTAGCTTAATCAACGATGTTGGTGGTATTTGTAACGAGAAATCGGTCTTTAATTTGAAGCAATTATTTCCTGGACAGAAGCAAACATATTCTGGATGCAATGTTGATTTACTTGGTAAAGAGAGTGAAGCAAATGTAGACATTGCTTATCATGTATATTCTAAGCAAGTAAATGATATGAACTACATCATTAACCATATAGGTAAGAATTCAAATTGCTCAATTAACGTTAATGGTGTTTTACGTGATGACGCTTATAAGCTATTTAGAGGAACAATAGACTTCAAAAATGGATCATCAGGTTCCGTCGGGCATGAGGTTGAGAAAGTAATTTTACTCGGAAAAGACTCTGTGAATAAAACTATCCCTCTTATTCTATGTGCTGAAGAAGACGTAGTAGGTAATCATGGTGCATCTATAGGAAGACTTGATGAGTCTACGCTTCTATACTTTGCTTCAAGAGGAATTGGGGAGCAGGAGGCAGGAAATATTCTTGCGCTTGGTATGATTAATGCACTTTGTGACAAGATTAACGATGAAGAACTAACGCATAGAATTAGTTCTTATGTTGAGAGGAAACTACAAAATGAGTATTAATGTAAACATTTCACATAGAGAAGATTTTCCTTTGTTAAGAGATAGCAATATCGTATATCTTGATAATGCTGCAACATCGCAAAAACCTGATTGTGTTATTGAAGCTGTTGAAGAGTTCTATCATAAGCACAATGCAAATCCATTAAGAGGTTTTTATAAATTAGCAATGCTNNAATTAGCAATGCTTGCTACTGAGCAATTAGAGAATTCTAGAACTACTGTTAAAGAATTCATCAATGCTAAATTTGAGGAAGAGGTTATCTTTACAAAAGGTACGACAGAAAGTATTAATCTGATTGCAAATAGTTATGGAATGAACTTCTTGGGCGAAGGCGATGAGATTCTTATTTCTATTATGGAACATCATTGTAATATTTTGCCTTGGCAATTTGTAGCTTCTAAAACTGGTGCGGTTTTGAAGTATCTAGAATGTGATATGGATGGACTAATTTCGGATACAGCTATTGAAGAGGCAATAACAGATAAGACGAAGATTGTCGCAATTACTCAGTTGTCTAATGTCCTTGGAAGAGAGAATCCTATTGCAAGAATCACTAAGACAGCTCACGAGCATGGTGCTATTGTCGTAATGGATGCAGCACAAAGTGTTGTTCATGTTAAGATTGATGTTCAGGCTTTGGATGTCGATTTCATGGCATTTTCGGGGCATAAGATTATGAGCCCTATGGGAATTGGAATTCTTTATGGCAAGAAGGAATTGCTTAACAAAATGCCTCCATTCTTAAGAGGAGGTGAGATGATAGAGTCAGTAACTCGTACTGATGCTGTTTTTGCTCAGCTTCCATACAAATTTGAGGCTGGAACCGATAATGCTTCAGGAGCGGTTGGACTTATGGCCGCAATAAATTATATTAATTCAATTGGCATGGAATACATGCATGAGAGAACTTTGATGCTAACAAAGATGTGTTTTGATGCAATATGTAAGATTCCTCATATTCATATCATTGGAGCTAAAGATTCTAATAACCATAATGGAATAATCTCTTTTACAATTGATAATGTTCATCCACATGATGTTAGTCAAATTCTTAGTGAGAGTAATGTTTGCGTTAGGGCGGGACATCATTGTGCTCAACCTTTGTGCGATTTTCTAGGCTTCAAATCATGTACGAGAGCAAGCTTTATGTTTTATAATACTCAAGAAGATATTGATACCTTTATTAAAAGTCTTAGTGGTATCAGAAAGATGATGGGCTATGGAGACTAGCAATTTCTATAATGAGATTTTAACAGAACACAATATTAGGCCATATCACAAGCATGACATGCCGGATGCTACTTTTAGTTTAAATGGTGTTAATCCAAGCTGTGGTGATGATATTACTTTGAAACTTAAAGTAGTTGACGATGTTATTGAAGATGCCTCTTTTATTGGGGACGGTTGTGCTATATCTCAAGCTTCTGCAGACATTATGGCTGATATGGTTATTGGAAGAAGTAAGGAAGAGGCTTTGCGTCTTGCGGAGATGTTTATCCGAATGATTAAGGGTTCTGTAACCAATGAAGAAATATATGAACTTGAAGAAGCGGGTGCGTTAAAAGATATATCTCATATGCCTGCTCGAGTAAAGTGCGCAGTCCTCGGTTGGCATACGCTTCAAGAAATTTTCGAAAAAAATGAAGATGCAAATACATAAATTAAAACGCCTCACGTTTT
>MTKZ01117946.1_pt1 | contig 20835 bp, 16 predicted proteins | sample 1042781 | NCBI WGS metagenome assembly MTKZ01 (sample SAMN06212207, study PRJNA360539) | anaerobic digester metagenome | biome: Wastewater treatment plant; material: sludge; isolation source: anaerobic digester fed with sludge from wastewater treatment plant | place: Denmark: WWTP Viborg ... | reverse complement strand
CCAAAGCGTCCGAAACCCTTGAACCGCGGAATACGCGGACCACGCGAAACCCGGGCTCAGAGTGGTCCCCTTTCGCATCTTTGGCGTATTTCGCGGTCAAACATGCGATCTCCTCGCCTTAGACATCCGGTCGTCTTCCGGAAAACTAGCTGCGTGCCCATTTCCGAGACCTGTGCGCTGGTGACTAAATGCGCTCTGACCCCAGGCTTGTGCGATGGGCCTTGACGCGGCCGCACGGAAGGGGGATTATCTGCATTATAGAGGGCCCACTGCGCTCTGACCTGGAGAGAATGGTATGACGGCCAGGAGCAAGCCAGTCTCATCGCGGCGAGCAGCCCGCCGGACGCTCTCACCGATTGTGCCTGCCGGCGTTGACGGGTATGACGCGATTCTTGCCGAGGTGAGCGGGCTGCTGGAATCGGCCCGGCGGGCGTCGACCCGGGCGGTCAACGCGGTCATGACCGCGACATACTGGCTGATCGGGCAGCGGATTGTGGAGCACGAGCAGGGTGGGGCTGGCCGGGCGGAATACGGCGCCGAGTTGCTGAAGCGATTGTCTTGCGATCTCACACGACGCTTTGGGCGAGGCTTTTCGGTTGACAATCTGGAAAGGATGCGCCAGTTTTACGAGGCCTATGGGGCCGAAGCGATTTCCGCAACACCGTCGCGGAAATCGTTGGACTGGAATTCCGAGACACTGTCGCGGGATTCAGCACGGCATGAGGCGGCAACGTCCCAGACAGAGCCCGATCGGACTTCCGCCGCAGTGGTCCGGAACGCGCAGACCGTGTCTGCGCAATCCATGGTGGAACTGCTCGCCGCCCGTTTCCCGCTGCCCTGGTCCGCCTACATTCGCTTGCTGTCGGTCGAAAACCCGCACGCCCGGCAGTTCTACGAGGCCGAGGCCGTTCGCGGCGGATGGTCGGTCCGGCAGCTCGACCGGCAGATCGATTCGCAGTTCTACGAGCGAACGGCCCTGTCGCGAAACAAGGCGGCAATGCTCAGGAAAGGCCAGAAACGCCTCCCGGAGGACGCGGTCACACCCGAAGAGGAGATCAAGGACCCGTATGTGCTGGAGTTCCTGGATCTGCGTGATGAATACTCCGAGTCGGACCTGGAAGACGCCCTGATCCGTCACATGGAGGCCTTTCTTCTGGAACTCGGCGGCGATTTCACCTTTGTTGCCCGTCAGCGGCGGCTGCGGATCGGCGATGAGTGGCTGCGAATCGACCTGTTGTTCTATCATCGCCGCCTTCGCTGTCTGGTCGTCATCGACCTGAAGCTTGGCCGGTTCGCGCATGCCGACGTCGGGCAGATGCACCTGTACCTGAACTACGCCCGGCGGCACTGGACGCACCCGGATGAGAACCCGCCGGTCGGCCTGATTCTCTGTGCAGAAAAAGACGAGGCCCTCGCCCAATACGCGCTGGAGGGCCTGCCCAACAAGGTGCTGGCCGCTGAGTACCGCACCGCCCTGCCCAAGGAGAGACTGCTGGCCGCCGAGATCAGCCGGACGCGGGCCACCCTCGAACGTCGTCGCTCGCGGGTCAAGAGAAGCGGAAGGCGATGAGCAGGACCTGGCGATGGTGCCGCCGGGAGAGGTGCGAAGCTCAAGGTTGACCGGCTGAAGGAACTCCAGGCCGCCACCGCCGCCTCGTTTTTTCGTGCCTTCTCGCGACTTTTCGTGGCTATTCCTCGTCGCTTTCCGTGTATTCGGCGTTTTCGGCGGTTATCAGGTGCGGTCAGCAGTCAGCGGTCGGCCCCTCGACTGCGTTCGGGACAAGCGGGCAGACGTCGACCCCCTCCGGCTCCCCCTTGCGAAGGGGGAGAGAAGCGGTTGGCGATCGGCGATCAGCCGTCGTGCGGGAATGGCCGACGAGGGCGTCGGCCCTGCGGCGGGGATCGCAGATTTGAGATTTCAGAGCCGGAGGGGGTGTGCATGCGAGGCCATGGGGACATGCCACCGGCGAAGGTGGCCGGTGATGGGAGTGTGAACGTGCGAAGGGTGAGAAGGGGCTTCAGAGTCAGTCTGCGAATGTGTGAAGGGTGGCAAGGGACTGTCTTCCGCCCTCAGCCCTCCTTCTTCGCCCATTCCTCCCACAGGGCCTTGTAGAACTTGAGGAAGCGGACGGTGTCGTCGGGGTTGGCGGACTTGAGGGCCTGGCACTCGATCAGGGCGTAGCGATCGTAGCCGGAAGCGTTGAGCAGCGAGAAGAGCTCGCGGTAAGGATAGCCCCCCACCAGCTCGTTGATGTGCACGCAGTAGATCCTGCCTTTCATCAGCTCGAACGACTCTCTGACTGAGCCGTTCTTGACGTCCACACCGTTGGAGTTCCAGGTCACGCCGACCTTGGGGTGGCCGGCGATGTCCATGATCTTGCGCATGCGCGGCGGCTCCGACGTACCCCCACCGTGCATTTCGCACCAGATCTCGACACCCGCGGCCGCAGCCATCTCACCCACGGCATGAAGCGACCGGCCGATCTGCTCCAGCGTTTTCTCCTCGGCGACCTCCTTGGGCAGGCCGTTCGGCCGCACTTTGACGCCCTTGGCGCCCAGGTCGGCGGCCAGCTCCACAAACCGCTTGCTGTCTTCCATGTTCCGGGCCAGAACCGCGGGATCGGGCGAGTGGTATTCGCAGACCGAGCCCAGGCTCCAGGCACTCAGCCCGCTGTCCTCCAGCTTCTTCCGCACCTCTTTGCGCTGCTCCTTGGACAACGACGGCTCGACCCCATGCTTGTGCGTCGTCCGGAACTCGACCGCCGCCAGGCCGATTTCGCGGCATCGCCGGATGAGCGAGTCGAGGTCCCAGTCGGCGGCCAGGTTGTACGTGACCAGCCCCAGTTTCATGTGCCCGGGGGCCGCGGCCCCCGCCCGGCCTCGATCGGCGTTCTCGGAATCTGCACGGGCGGCGCCACCGGCCGTAGCCAGGCCACCCGCAAATGCCAACGAAGGCCCCAGGAACGCACGCCTGTTCAATGTCTGCCCCACCGTCAAGCCTCCTCAGCAATTGGACCTTCCGACGCGCCGGCCGGCATGGGCTTCATGTCAGCTCCGCGGGCCCTCCGGAACCCGGACGCCGGCCGGCTGGAATGGTCGCGCGAATCGCCCTCAAACGCAAGCCCGGCAATTAACCTCCACGTCGGCTGCCGCGGGCAAAGGTGAACTGCCGGCATGTGCCCGGGCAAAGCACCAACCGATCAGCGGAGCCACGGAGGCGGCCGAATTGCAGAGGCTGCGCCGCCCGTTGACCCGGCCTGGCGGCCGCCTTAAGTTGCCTCTATGCGAATGCTCGCAACCACAGGTCATGCGAGGCGCGGGGGCCGCGTTTTGCACGCGCTGCTTCTGTCGGCGGTGGCCATTCTGGCCGCGGAGTGCCCCCAGGGGCCGGGCCGTCTGTCTCGAAACAACCTTGCCCCGACCATGGACCGCCTTGTCGCCGCCTACGAGGACCTGGCCAGCAAGCGGTTCCAGGTCATCGCCGATTTCGAGGACCCGGCCCAGGCCACCCTCTTTCGTCTTGAGCCTGCCGGGGCACCGGGGGACGTGGGCGTCACGACCGACAATGCCCAGCTTCGCACGGGCGTGGGGTCATTGAAGGTCAGACTGGGCCGAGCCGGGCAACGACTGGTCTGCGCCAGCCATGCGGAGAGCCAATGGGGCCTGCCGCGGGACTGGTCGAAGTACAACCTGCTGCTGATCAGCGTCTACAGCCCGCGTCAGTTGGGTGGCTTTGTGGTTGAGGCTCACAGCGGTACCAGCCTCGCGATGAGCTATCAAAGCCCGCCGCTGCTGCTGCGGTCGGGCTGGAACCTTCTGCGACTCGATCTGGGCGACATGGCCGACTACATCGATCTGAGCGACGTGCGATCGATCGAGTTCAGATGTGATCCGCTGGATTCGCCCGTAGACATTCATCTGGATGACCTGATTGTGGTTGACAACACGCGCGAGCTGTTTGCCACACCGGAAAAGCAGCCGGGCGATCTGTACGTGCGGTCGGTCGGCCGGCGGCTGTCGGTCGGGGCACAAGACCGCTTCGAGTTGACTTTCTCGCACGGCCGCATCCGGCAATGGTTTGACCTGGGGACCGACAAGACGCGAATTCACAATCTGGTGGGCCCCGGGGCACTGGGCCCTCTTTTCTCGCCGGCATCGGAGGAAGGCCGGCCCGCGGCGGAGGTGGAGGCGGCCGCCGAGTGGCTTGGCGCCGGCACGCTGTTGCAGACGTACCAGAGCCTGATCGGCGCGAACCCCCTTCGGGTGGTCATAAGAGGCGAATGGCGGTTCACGCCCCCGAACCAGGTTCCTTCCGAAGCAGATCCTTACCACCGCTGGTGGTACTCGATCTACCGGGACGGCCGCGTCTATATCGAATGCTCCGGAACCGCCCTCGGGCGGAGCGCCGCGGGCCGGATCGCGATCAGCTTCTGCTGCGACGCCAGCACGGGCCTCCAAACGCGCTTGGTTTCGCCGTCGGGGCCCGACAAGACAGAGGCGGCGATGGACGATCATTTCCTGCTGTTCAGCAGACCGACCAGAGGCCAGGCCGATCTGCTGGTGGCGCCCTTCAAAACTCCCCTGTCGTCGGTCAGCGGCGGCACGCCGGATGCGCGCACCTGCGGGACATGGGTGATGAGCACGGAAGAACAGCGGTTCGTATTCGCGACCATGATCCGGATCTGGCCGCCGGACCTCGATTCGCCCGAACTGGCTGCGCCCATGGTGGCCGACTACCGGCATCCGCTTCCGCTTCAAATCGACGTCGGACAGCTCATCCGGACCGACCCGGGCGATTTCGACAACGACGGGTTCAGCGAGGGACGCGGCTACTACGTCCTGCAGCTTGACGGGGCCATCGCCAAGATACGCATCGACGGGCACCGGAAGCTGCGGTTTTCGCCGCTCTTCAAGCTGGTGGACGTAGCCAATCGCGACGTCTGGATTTACGCCGACGGCCGCCAGATCAGAGACGCCGTTCACGATGAGGACGGCAATCTCGTCTTTGCGGTGCCCGGCGTCATCTCGCGGGAAACGCTGCTGGAGATCACTTCGCGCCCGATCGACGCTCAGTAAGCGCGGGATCCGTTGGCAGTGTTCAATGGACTTCCCCTGCATCCGGATGGAAGCCACGACCATTCCCGCGTGCCGCCATGGCGCGGAGAGGGGCAGGAAACGGCCGTGGGGCGCGATGACGCACGGAAACGGCCGCGCCGGGGGTGACCAGCAGGCCGGACCCGCTCGGTGGCTGGACCGCTGCAACAGCGGGTCAATTCAGGCATTCCGGATCGGCGGGAACACCCGGCCCGCTCAGACACATCAGGAACAGGCTACAGTCGTCGCGGTCGACGTCGCTATCGCCGTCGAGTTTCGCCGGCTGACATGCGGAGTCACTTTGCGAGGCGCTGATACCGCTCATGCATCCCTGGAGGAACCCGAAGTCGGCCTGGTCGACATCACCATCGACGTCGAAGTCGACCTTGGGCGGGCACGGCTGTTCAATGTTATCGAGGTAGACGGTGATCGGCCCGACGGTGTCGGTGATGGTGAACGCGAGATGGTCGATCACGCCCTTGTCGTAGGCGGCACTGAGATTGCCGTCGCCGGTCATGGGTTGAATGTAACCCACGTAGGGGGCGAAGGTGATCGTCTGCCAGACACCCGGCGAGGCTGTCACCAGTGTCCCCACTGGACCGCCGCCCGGTACGACCGAGGTGGCTCCCACCCACTCGATGGTGCCGCCGGTGCCGCCGTTCTCGCCGATCGGCACGTCAACGCCTGTCTCTCGCACGCCTAGGCTGAGCCGGAATGACCCGCTGTCGAGTCTCAGTCGCACTCTCACCGGGCGACGAAGATCGATTGTCGGGTTGGGTACATTGGCGACGTTGTGCGTGGTGAGGCGAAGCCAACGTGTCGGGCTCGCGTCGAGCCAGGCCCAGTCGACCCTGGACGTTCTGACGCCGCCGTAGGCCGAGATCTCGCTGGTGACGACGGCCGAGTTCGGCGTCGTGGCCAGGTGCCCCAACGTGGAGCCGGAATATCGGGGATCCTGGAACATCACGTGTGTCCCATCCGCAAAGCCCTCAAAACCGGTGATGACATCGGGACCATACGGGCAGACCATGGGCGGAACGATGTAGTCCAGCACGCGTTGCATGACCGCCGAGCGGGCGGCTAATGTACTGATTGTCTCAAACGGGAATGCGAACATTACCACCCTGTAGGTGCCGGAGTCGTATTGAATGCCTGCCGTGCCGTTGNNTGATGCCGCCTGAACCCGCGACGCTGTAGGTGCCGGCATTGTCGGCTTCATAGTTGGCTCTGAGCATGTTCTCGTAGAACGTCCGGCCGGCTGACTGGCCGTCCAGCTCGTAGCCGATGTCCGATCCGGTCACAAACAGGTTCCCGCCCGCGTTCAAGTAGGCCGTCACCATCGCCTGCTCGTTCGAGTCGAACGTCTTGTCCTCGGTTGACTCCTGGCCCAGGATCCAAATCACCGCACGGTAGTTGCCCAGGGAAACGCCCCCGCTGGTGACGGCGCTGTTCTCGGCATAGTCGAACGCGATGCCGCCGGCGGACATGGCGGTCGCGTGTTGAATCACGTAATCAAAGGAATTCACTTTCCTGGCAATCGGGCGCTGCATGGGACCGTCCGGTATCACCTGAACGACGTTCTGGTGCCGGCTCACGCGATTGTATCCGTCCACAATCAGAAGCTGCGTGGACGCGTCCGGCACCCGACGTACCGCCATTGTCCGCGAGGGCAGCGACTCGCCGCCGGCATTGTAGGCGGTGACCCGCAGGTAGGTGATCGTACCCGGAGGAACGTCGGCCAACGTCGTGCTGAGAGCGTTGCCGACATCCAATCCCTGCCCAAACCCGTAGCCGTTACTCGAGCGATACACGCGATATCCGGCGGCCGCCCCGCCATTGGCCCCACCGCTTGGCGGAGCAGACCATGACACGACAATGTTCCCTTGCCCATCGTGTACCGCACGGACGTTTTCCGGCGGATCGGGCAGAAAGGTCAGCGGCACCGTGCTGCCCGGTAGTGAGTTGAGGAACATAATCATGCCCTGGAGAGTCGAGCGGGCGACGGCGTTGCGGACCTTGGCGCTGAGCAGGTTGGCGGTGTCCTCAACGTTGTCGTGGAAGGCCACCTCGATAATCGTGGCGTCGAACTCGTTGTCGTTGTTGCCGGTGGAGATCGCGCCATAGGCGGAAGTGTACGGATTCGATCGCAACGCCCAGGGATACTCGAACAGGTCGTCGATCAGACTCATGTCGGCCTCGACCTTGTTGCCGAGGATGGTGGCGTACTCGGTCTGATAAGTCGTGGCACCGGTGGTGGTGACCAGGCAGACCGTACCCTTGGCCGTGCCGTTGTAGGCGTTGGTGTGGAACTCGATGTAAATGCGCCGCCAGCGGTCGTCATTGACATCTTGACGGTTCATGGTGGCGGACCAGCGGGAGGCGGTCCCGACGTTGTCGTTCGAATCACTGCATCCGCCGCACTCCCACACGTTGGGCAGTCCCACCGCGTTGATGCCCGCTTCGCTCTCCGCCCAGTAGCGAGAGCATTCTTCGTCGCGAGGATAGCCGCTGACCGTGCCGGGGCCCGAACCGACGACGTCACCCATGCCGTTGCCGAAGCGAACGGCATCGGCGATGACCACGCCCGTATCCGGCGACGCGTTGGTGATCTCGACAACNNGATCTCGACGTAGCCGCCGGTGCCGGCCAGCATGTAGTAGTTACCCAGCCAGATCCAGCCCTTGCCGACCAGCCGGTGGTCCACGGTGACCGAGCTGACTCCGCCGCTGTGAGCGATGCGGTAGGTCTGGCGGACGCGATCCGTGCCGTCGCGTGTCCAGCAGTAGACCGGGTAGAAGTCGGTCGCGGGAATGCTGGGCGTGTAGCGGGCAGTGGCTGATTCGGTGACTGCGGCGGTGGCCCAGCGGTAGGGCACGCCGCTGGTGGTGGTACCGTTCTCGTAATACTCGGTCGTCGCGGTGCTGTTGGTCCACGTTCCGCTGTAGGTCACGCCGGGGTCATCATTATCCAGGACGATCTCGATGTCCTGGTATCCGACGGGACGGAATGGCACGATGGTGGCCCCGGCGTTGTACAAGTATTGGACGAGGTAGTTGAGCTGATCGATGTTGCCGTAATCTTCGACCATGTCGAGCAGCAGGGGACGCTGCAAGACCCACGAATCCGAGGCGGTCCAGCCGTGGCCGGCCGAACAGAACACCGTCACGCCGGTCAGTGCGCCGACCGGCTGGGTGCCGGCATGGTCAACCGGGCCTCCGATCCAGGCCTCAACCGCCTGCCCCCCCGCGGGCGGGGCAGCGAAGGCGCGGGACCGCTCGTCCACCGCCATCCCGGGCTCCTCGCGAACATCTTGTTCAGGGGGAAGCACAACTTCAGGGGTATATACCTCCAGAGGGAGGTATTCGGCTGTCTGTCCTCGCCGGGCTCGGATGAAGAGGCCGTGGCTCATTCGAAGCGGATCGACCGCAGTGCCCAGAACCTCATAAATGTTCTCAAGCCGAAGCGGTTCAAGGGTGTCCGGAGCTGTCTCGGCCGGAAACGTCAGGTCGATGTGAGCCTGGTCGTTGACCCACTCAAACCGATCCAGGCTGGTTCCGGCCGGCAGCAACGATTCGCCACTTTGTGGATCTGGCGCACCCGCCTCCTGAACGGCGACCGCAAGACGGCTTCCGATATCCTCGATTCCGGCAGTCAAGGCTCCCGAAACATTCCCATTCGCTTCGGCAGGTGCTTGAGAACCCGGAGCCTCACCGAAACACAGCCAAGCGCTTGATGCCAGACCGATCACTGCTGCACAACACAACCACCGGCAGCCATACCGACTTTGCATGAGATGATCCCTCCGCCTCCTCAAGACGACGATCCCCGATTCCCTGGGCATTATACCATATAAACGTCTGGAAACCGAACACCGATGCCCTGTGGACAGCCGGCAACGGCGCTTTCAAAGACACCCCTCGACGCGCAGTCACGTCGTCGGGCTGCGCGGTCGGCTCGATTCCTTGACACTGCAATGCGCATGGGGCTAGCATGAGGCAGGCAAGTGGCAGGCCGTGTCCAGTTGTCGACCTGTAAAAGGCCATGTTCACGGGCATTGTACAAGCCTCGGGGGTCGTCCGTTCGATTCGCTCCACCGGCAGCGGAGTCCGGCTGGTGCTGGACGCTCCCGGTCTGCCGGGTCCGATATTAGCCGGCGCCAGCGTCTGTGTCAGCGGGGTCTGCCTGACTGTCGCCCGGTCCGACGCTCAGACCATCGAATTCGACGTGGTCGCAGAGACCCTGTCACGCAGCACGCTCAGCAGCCTGAAACCGGGCGATCGTGTCAACCTTGAGCGCAGCCTGCGGGCTGCCGACCACCTCGATGGACATATCGTGCAGGGACATGTCGACGGTACGGCCATCGTCTCTCGTATCAGTAGCGATCATACCGTCACCTTCGAAACCACCGACGACCTCAGCCGCTATATTATCCCCAAGGGTTCGATCGCCGTTGATGGTGTCTCGTTGACGATCGCGGGTGTATCCGGCGGGCAATTCAGTGTGGCACTTGTCCCCACCACACTGTCCGAGACCACCCTGGGTAACCTGCGGGTCGGCCACCGCGTCAACATCGAAACGGATATCCTGGCCCGTACGGTCGTGACTACTCTCCAACGATGGCGCGAGGGGCCCTCCGGCCACGAGATCACCATGGATCTGCTTCGCCAACAAGGATACGCTTGACCTCATCATGAGCCAGATGCCCCTTGCCAACGCCGTGCCGAATGGAACCAACCCCAAGCCGCTGGTGGGCATCACCATGGGCGACCCGGCCGGGATCGGGGCGGAGGTCATCGTCAAGGCCCTGGCCGACCCGGAGGTTCGACGGCTCGGGCGATTTATCATTTTCGGTCTGGATGAAGCCCTCGAATTCGCCGCCGACCAGTCGGAGATCAACCCCTTCTGGTTCCGCGTGCCCCACGAAGCGGCGACCCGCATCGAAAGCGGCGTCATCGTGGCCGACTTTGACGACTGCCCCGTCTTCAGCCCGCACGTGCACTGTGCCTCCGCCGAGGCCGGTCACGCCTCGATGCGTTTCCTCGACGCGGCCATCAAATCAGCGCGCGACGAGGTGGTCGAGGCGATCGTCACCGCTCCTATCTGCAAGGAAAGCTGGCACTTGGCCGGGTACCGCTACCCCGGCCACACCGAGAAACTGGGCCACGCCTTCAAGACTGAACGCCTGACCATGATGTTCGTCGGCGGCAAACTGCGTGTGGCCCTGGCGAGCATTCACCAGGCTCTGTTTGATCTGCGGAACTCCTTCACCATCGGTCGCGTGTTCCAGCCCATCGACCTGATGGCCAGCGCTCTGCGGAACTGGTTCGGCATCGAGTATCCGCGAATCGCGGTCTGCGGGTTGAATCCCCACGCCGGTGAGAATGGTTTGTTCGGCGACGAGGAAAAGCGTGTTATCGAGCCTGCAATCGTCATGGCCCGCGAGGCCGGGTGGTTTGTCGAGGGCCCCTACCCGGCCGATACGGTCTTCTGGCATGCGTCTCGCGGCCGGTTCGACGGCGTCGTGGCCATGTATCACGATCAGGGACTGATACCCCTCAAACTGCTCGCGTTCGAGAGTGCATGTCAGACAACCCTCGGCCTCCCGATCATTCGCACGAGCGTCGATCATGGAACGGCGTTCGACATCGCCGGGCAGAACATCGCCAACCCCGAGAGTTTGAAGTCCGCCATCCGCCTGGCGTGTCATGCGGCCTTGTGCAAGAGGATTCAGCCTGCCACCCCGCAGCCGGTGCCCGCTCAATGGGAAGAACTCCCAGGAACCGAACTCGGTGACGACGACGAGGCCGAAGCCTGAGCTGCCGCGAGGCCCCACTCGTTACTGGACCCGTTCAATGCGCCGGACGATGTCGTCGATGTGCTCGGCCTTGCTGAAGCCGATCACGAAAGCGCTTACAAACCTGTGCTGGAGAATGAACCGAAGCGATTGCTCGATCATGTTTCCTTTGAACGTCCCCGCACCCAGAATCTTCATTCCGTAAACCGCCTTGCCTCGCTCGTGCATGCGCCGCAGAATCTGTAACACCTGCGGCACCTCGTCTCTCTTGTCGATGTCCATGACCGCGGCAAACGGGTTGATCCTCGCAAGATCGACGTCCACCCAGTCGCTGTCGGCGGCCGCCTCCAAAGCATCATACGTGTGACACGAGCAGCCGACCGCCCGGACATGTCCCTTCTGTTTCGCCTCGCTCAGCGCATCCATCGCCCCCTTGAGCTTCTCGGGCCAGTTGCCGTCCATCATGCAGTGAAGGAGCACGATGTCGATGTAGTCGGTGCCCATCTCCTGCCGAAAACGCTCGATGTCCGCCTTGATGCCTCTGCCGTCCTTCGCAGCGGTCTTGGAGGTAATCGTGACCTGGTCGCGGCGCATCTCCTTCGGTGCCGCCTTGACATGGGGGTGCGTGTTGTACGAGTCAGCCACGTCCCACCAGCGGACACCCCGGTCGAATCCGTGACGGAGGAGCCTGACCAGCCCTTCGATGCCCAGACGTCGCTGTTCCGCCCCCGATTCGGTGCCGGTGCCGATGGCCAGACGAGAGGCCTTGATCCCCGTTCGGCCAAGCGTGATCACGTCGCCGGCCTTCAGTTTTGACGGGGCGGTCGTCGGGCGGGATGCGGGGGAGGCCGTGGTTTGTGCACCGAAGGCAGCCGGCGCGAGAACCGCCCCCATCGCCCCGGCGGCTTTGCCCAGAAACTCACGTCGAAGAATGGTACTCATGTGCCCCCCTTTGAAGGAACAGCATCGCATCCGGGTTAACAGGCTTTTTATGCTCGTCAGCGGTTGCTCGCACGGCAATCAACCTTTCCCGGACAAGTCGGGATCGGAAAGACAGATCGACTCCCCAACGTCGCACACTCTCATTTGACCGCCCGGGTGGCAGGAGGCCGGGTAACCCCTGCCATCGCAAGAAGCGTTTCGATTCGCGCCCAGTAGTCTGCTTCGTTACCATGGCCGGGAGAATCGTTGTGCCCGCAATCGTACTCGACATAGACGGCGTGACGAGCCAGTTTCGCCAACTGGCGCCCGTGCTCAACAGGAACGATACTGTCGCGCGTGCCATGGAAGATCAGGATGGGCACATCCAGCTCGGGCAGAACCACATCCGTTCTGAACGGATGTCTGACCAGGAACTCGGGCACGCAGTACCTTCGTGCGTAGGAGGCCACGCTGGCAAACGTCGACTCCAGGATCAAGGCGGCCGGCTTTCGCCTCGCGGCGAGTTGAGCAGCCACCCCTCCCCCCAGAGACCGGCCGTGGATGGCGATCTTGGCGGAGTCCACGTCACTGCGCTTACGCAGTTCATCATGAAACCGGATACAATCTTCGACAATCGCTCTTTCAGACGGCTTGCCGGGCGAACGCCCATAGCCTCGATACTCCGGGAGAAAGACGGAGCATCCCATTCGATGGTAGTTCTCCACGAACCACTTCTGCTGGTCGATGATTTCGGCGTTGCCGTGGCAGTAGATCACCGCAGGAGCGGGCGAAGAGGAACTCGCCCTGGCGGCAGGGATGAACCAACCCTCCATGTGCCCTTGTTCGCCGATATCGATCGCGATGACCTCGGCATCAGCAAAAGGCGGCGAGGGTGACGGTGAAGGAGCGGTGTAGCGAGGAAAGATCATCCCATCCTGGGAGAAGAAGAGCACGGCGCACCAGGCGAGGTATGCGACCGCCAGCGAGACGATAAGGCGGGCGGCCACCCGCCCCACCCGCCGCCGTTGCCCGACGACCGATGAGTGTGTCTCAGCCGATATGGGTGACTCCTCTTTCTTTATTTCCAGGGCCATGGCCTCCTGTGACGCACGAAGAGCCGTCACGCCGCGGTGTGCAGTCTAGCGGGTCCTGAAGGTGGCGGCAATGTCTCGCCGCACGTCCGGCCGGGTCGATAATACCGCGTCGCCAGCTTCCCTCGGGCGAGCTTACCGGACGCCGGTTTTCAATTTGCCGACCGGCCGGCCTGAATCGTATATCCATCCCAGGGGCATGCATGGCTACCATCGTTGATCTTCGTGCCGTCGATCTGATCCGAACCGAAATCGAGCGTTTTGCGGAAGCTGCCCGCCACCGCAGCGAATGCGATCCGGTGCATCGCCGCCGGTCGAGGCGCCGGTATCACCGCTCGTGGCCCCTGGCCGTGCTGAGCAACGGCGTGGACATGAGCGCGGCCCTGCACAACGCATCGGACGAAGGAATCGCCTTCCTGTCGTGCGGTCCGATCGAACCGGGCTCCGTTGTATTCCTCAAGCTGTTCTGCTACGACGAGTCACGTCTATATGTGCCGGCCGTCGTCCGTCACTCGACCGGCACCGAGCACGGTTACCTGATCGGCTGCGAATTCGCGCTGACCGATGAAACCCTCTGCCGCGAAGCGATCATGAAAACGCCGCAAACGGCCGGTGTGTACTGAAACCCTCAGTCCTTCAGGGGATTCTGCACTGTTGCGCATTCGTCATTCGGATGTCGGATTTCATCCGTCATTCGGGTTTCGTCATTCGTCATTCACTCGCGCCGAGGGGCAAGCCCTCGCCAGGATGTCAGACATGATCCCGGCCACCTTACACCCGTTCGAACGGCTCGAACAACCTTCGGAACTCTTCCTGGCAGAACCGGTCGGTCATGCCTGCGATGTAGTCGCAGATAACCCGGTGCAGGCCCTGTTCCTTCACCCGGCGTTCGAACCGCGGCGGGAGCAGCTTGGGCTCGGCAAGGTATACGTTAAAGATCTGATCGATGAGGCGACCGGCCTTGTCATCCATCCGAATCAGCCGACTGTGGTGGTAGACCCGTTCGGACAAGAAGGACNNTCGGCTGCGGGTAGTTCCGCACATCATCGACCGAGGCTATTCCGCTTGAGGCGATCCGCCGCCGGGATTCCGCAACCACATCCTCCAGCAGAATCGCCTCCAGCCGATCGAGGATCGGTCGCCGGACGGCCGCCAGGGCGCGATCGGCGTATTCAGCCCGGATGGGAGCAGCCGCCTCGGACCAGAGATCCGCCTCTTTCAGGACGGCCTCGTCCAGGAGCCCCTCGCCGATGGCGTCTTCCAGGTCATGACAATCGTATGCCACACGGTCGGCGAGGTTGGCGATCTGCCCTTCCAGTGGGGCTTGCGAGCCGTCGGCCAGCCGGTGCAGGCCGGGCCGGTCGTAAATCGTGCAATGCTTGGCGAGAGACTCGCGGACTTCAAACGTCAGGTTCAGCCCCCGGAAGGCGGGGTACGGGTGCTCGAGATACTCAACAATCCGAAGCGACTGGGCGTTGTGCTCGAAACCACCATGATGAGCCATCAGTTTGTGAAGGGCGACCTCCCCGGCGTGACCGAAGGGCGGATGCCCCAGGTCGTGCGTCATGGCGATCAGTTCGCCGACCGCCCCGTTGACTTGAAGGGCTACGCACAATCGACGCACGACGCTGGTCACCTCCAACGTGTGAGTCATGCGCGTCCGCAGATGGTCGTGCTCGCCGGTCACGAAGACCTGGGTCTTGTGGGCCAGACGTCGGAAGGCCGCCGAGTGCAGCACTCGCTGCCGGTCGATGGCATAAGGGTCCATGTTGCGGCCGAACTGCTCGGAGTAATCACGGCCGCGGGTGTTGGTTGACGTAACCGCGTAGGGCTTGAGCCCTGCTTCGCTCGGACTGATCTGGAAGCCGACATTGGCATTCATGGCCGGCGCCTCGCGAGAGACCGATACGGGCGAACGATTCACAAGCGGGCGTGCTTCATCCGCGAACCCCCGGCAGGCCCAGGCTGCCTGCTGCTTCTATCATCCGATTGTGGATCGCGGCAAGGCTTTCAGGGATCACGCGCGTATCACCCACCACAGGCATGAAGTTGGTGTCGCCCTCCCAGCGTGGAACGATATGGACGTGGAGATGCCCCGGCAGACCCGCACCGGCGCACTTGCCGAAATTCATCCCGACGTTGAAGCCCTGAGGAGCCAGCACGGCCGCCAGGAGTCGCTTGGCATCGCGAACCTGCCGAATGAGCTCATCCAGCGCGGGATCGTCCATCGAATCCAGATCCGCCACGTGCCCGAGGGGAGCCACGAGCAGATGCCCGGAGTTGTATGGAAAGCTGTTGAACGCCGTCAGGCAGCATGAACCCCGCCAGATCACGTGGTTCTCACCGTCGTCACCCGGACTGGCGGCATAGCGGCAGAGAAAACAGCCCTCATCCGGCCGCTCTCCGCCCAGCGAACGGATGTACTCCATCCGCCACGGAGCCCACAGATTGCGACTGAATTCTGCCATAACGAGAGGAAGTCTAACTGGACGGATCGACAGGGGCAAGCCTTTGCAGCCGCCGGCATATCTGCTAGACTCCCCGTCTATTATGAGTCAACAATCGCCATTCTCCGGCTCGTCGTCGAAATCGCCGCTGCCAGTTGTGCCCGCGGCGGCGTTGGCTGCCACCGTGGTTTTGGCCTGCCTGACCGGCTGCAGCGCTCCGGATGAGGGCATTCCGCCGGCCGAGGTGAAACCCGTGACCGCCTACGGCCTGCGGCTCGACACCACCGCGACACCCAAACAGGTCGCCTTCGTTCTCCTTCGGTCGATCGCTGATGATGTACAGGCCGCCCAGGCCCACGACACCACGCGGCAGAAGGAAGCGCTGCGGCTGACGCACTCGCTGGCCGCCTATTCCACCATCGCCGCAAGAATCGGCGAGTCTCCAAACAGGCCGGCAGATGCCGCCCGGTCGAAAGCCCGCGACCGGCGACTGTATACCTTTGTCAAGGACTGGGCCCCGATCGCCGCCCACTATATCCGCAGTTTCGACACCGACGTCGAGGCCGCCGGCCGTCAAATGTTGGTCGCGAATGAAACCCCAACCTCCGTTCACCTGCTGTATGATGTGTGCCACGACCCGGCCGAAACCGACCCGGCCAGGAAACAGACGGCCACCCTCTCCATCGAACTGAGCCGGGAGTCGGTCAGCGGCTTGTCGTACTGGAGGGTAGCCAAGTTGTCCTTTGCGTCACCCAAATCGCATTCCAAGCCCGCGACGGCCACCCGCACCGCACCTGCATCCGGACCACAGGGATGATCTGTCATGGATTCCGATCTGGCGATTGCACAAAGTGCCAAGCTGCTGCCGATCCAGGAGATCACTGCGAGGCTGGGCCTGTTGGATGATGAAGTCGAGCCGTTCGGGCGATACAAGGCCAAGGTTCGCCTGTCGGCCATCGACCGCCTCGGCGAAGGCCGCTTCGGTAAGTACGTCGTGGTCACGGGCATCACTCCGACGCCGCTCGGCGAAGGCAAGACGGTCACGACGGTCGGGCTGGCACAGGCCTTGGCCTGCGTAGGAAAGCGGGCCGCGTGTTGCATCAGGCAGCCCTCGATGGGGCCGGTTTTCGGAATCAAGGGCGGCGCTGCGGGCGGAGGATATTCGCAGGTGCTGCCGATGGAGGACCTGAACCTCCACCTCACCGGCGACATGCACGCGGTCAACAGTGCCCACGCCCTTCTGAGCGCCCTGATCGACACGACCATGGTCAAGGGCAACCCCGGCCGTCTGGACCCCATGAAAGTCGTCTGGCGGCGTTGCGTGGACATGAACGACGCGGCCCTCCGCGACATCGTCGTGGGACTGGGCGGGCACGGTTTCCCGCGCGAAACCGGCTTCGACCTGACCAGCGCCAGTGAAGTGATGGCCGTTCTGGCGCTGGCCCGCTCGCTCGCGGACCTGCGCCGGCGCCTGGGACGAATTGTGATCGGCTACACCAACCAGGACATTCCCGTCTTCGCCGACGCGATTCGGGCGGGCGGGGCCATGACCGCCCTGCTCAGGGACGCGATCATGCCCAACGTCCTGCAGACCATTGAGCACGTGCCCGCCTTCGTCCATGCCGGGCCCTTCGCCAACATCGCCCACGGCAACAGTTCGATCCTGGCCGATGAAATCGCCCTTCGTTGTGCGGACTTCGTTATCACCGAGGCGGGCTTCGGCGCGGACATGGGTTTCGAGAAGTTCTGCGACATCAAGTGCCGGGTCTCGGGCCGGGCGCCCGACGTCGCCGTCCTGGTCGTCACGGTCCGGGCACTCAAGGCCCATAGCGGCGAGTACCGCGTCGTCCCCGGCCGTCTGATCGACCAGACCATCTTTCAGCCCAACGTCGAGAACCTCCGGGCCGGTCTGCCCAATATGGAAAAGCACCTCGAGAACGTGGGCAAATTCAACCTGCCGTGTGTGGTGGCCATCAACCGCTTTCCGACCGACAGCGACGAGGAGATCGCCGCCATCGCAGATGCCGCCCGCCAGGCCGGGGCGTTCGATGTGGCCGTCAGCGACGTTCACGGCAAGGGTGGCGCCGGCGGGCAGGCCCTGGCCGAGGCGGTGATTCGAGCGGCGACCGCGCCCAAGCCGGCGCCCTTCCGCATGCTCTATGAAGACAACTGGCCCGTCAAGAAGAAAATCGAGACGATTGTCAGGGAAATCTACGGCGGAGACGGGGTCGATTATGAACCGACGGCCAGCGCCGCGATCGAATCGCTCACGCGCCTGGGCTTCGGCAACCTGCCGATCTGCATGGCCAAGACCCAGTACTCACTCTCGCACGATCCCAACCGCCTGGGCCGCCCCACCGGCTTCCGCGTGCCGGTCCGCGATGTCCGCCTCGCTGGCGGCGCCGGCTTCCTGACACCCCTCATCGGCCAGATACAGACCATGCCCGCCTTCGGCCGCCCCCCGGCCGCCATGAACATCGATGTGGACGACCATGGCCGGATCACGGGGTTGTTCTGACGGCAGGCGAGTTTTCAGTTCTCAGCGATCAGTGAAAGAAGCTGTCAGCTCCTAGCTGTTGGCTTTCAGGCCGGGTAGCCCTTCGCATCAGCGAGCGTTGGGGAACACGATGACCGAACGGCAACCAATGATGACCTTGAGAGGTACAATCACATCCGGCAGGGAACGGTCAATCTGAGGTCCTTCATCCGGCTCCGCTGTGCTTCAGCGGCATGGATGGGCCGCCCGGGCTTCAATTCGTCATTCGGGCTTCGTCATTCATTCGTCATTCGGGTTTCGTCATTCGTCATTCACTTGGGTTGCGGGCAAAGGCCGTGACCATCTCACGTCGCCAGCGGGCCGCCTTGCTACCCCCCTATCGGCGCATTGCGACGCCCGAGCCAGACGTTACTGACGTCGGGCAGCTCCACCTGCAGGGCCGCGGCGAAGGCCCACAGGGAATTCCCGCTCAAAAGGTTCTCGAGCCCTTCGCTGTAGCGTTTGGCAAACCGCCGCTGCCACGTCTGAGGATGCTCGCGTCTGGCAATGACCGCCGCCTCGTGGATCAGGCGGGCGCCGGTATAGCCTCGCTTGATCAGGCGGAGCACATCGTAGACCTCGGCCGGGACGTCCATCTGTTCCAGCTCCTCGCGATACTCCCACAGAAACCGGTCGAGGTACAGCCTGGCGAGCATCCACTCACCCTGCCACGGCAGCGTGCAGCGCATGCCTCGAGTGCCGGCATCGAGCCGGGCCCAGATGTACTCGGAGTGACGAATGCGATTGGTGGCCCCCTTACGCTTCAACCACCGCAGCGAGATGGCCTTCACCAGGGCCAGGGCCGCGACCACATACGGGGGCAAATTGGAGTCGAGCACCCGAAGCTCCAGCGTGGGAGGTTTGCGTTTGCGCCCCGGGCTGAAGACCATCTCATGGGTGTCTTCCGAGGTCAGCTCGCCGCGCGCGATGGGGCGGAAGTAGATGTCGGTGGCTCGCAGGAAACGGTTGGAGGCCCGCGTAGTGATCTGCTTGGCCCAGATGGGTGAGTTGGACCCGATCGCGATCAGAAAGGGAATGTGGTCGTGAATGTGCCAGGCCAGCGAACAGGCGTCGTCGCGATCCAGCGTCCGGTCGGCAATCGAAATGTGCAGGTGCGTGCCCGCGAAACGGTCGCTCCAGCCGCCCACCAGCAGGGGAACCGTGTGCTTGCGGCCGGGATGCTGGCTGCGATACAGCTTGCGCATGTACTTGCGCAGCCCGGACTTCAGCAGGAAGGAGGCCTCGCGCACGGTCTCGAACGGCCGGCTGTTGTATTCGCTGCCGATCGACGTATCGCGACTGAAGCGCTCCCCGTCCTCGGACAAACCCGGCCGAGGCCGGGACAGACGGCGACCAATCTGATAATCGCCCGATCCGATGCTGTAGGCTTCCAGTTCGACCCCGATAAGGACCCGTTTATGATAATCGTTCAAGGTAATGGCTCTTCATGCCGGCTCCGCGGTACATCACGCGGCGATTGGGGCTTTAGGATAGCAGCGTGTACGGGGATATGGCAAGAGTATCAGCCAATCGCGAATGCCCAGACGGACGGAAGTTCTGTTTCCAGCATTGCTTATCTCACCGTACAGATGCCTTGCTGATCGCCGTGCTGATCTGCTCGAAATCCGCCGGCCCGCGCTCCACGCGGATATCCCGCTTGTGAACCTCGCCGGCTTTCTGCGCCCATGTCGCGTCAAACTTGTCGCCGGTATTGAACAGCCAGATCGGGCCGGTCGCGGCTGCCGCGCCAATCGCCCGCAATCCACCGATTCGCTCGATACCTGGGATGTCGATCTGCCTGAGATACGCCTCGTCAGTCCCTTCCTCGAACTGGTTCATGTCCAGGATGCAGGCAACGTTCTTTTCGACGGCCGGTTCATCGGGAATCATTGCCCGAGCGACCAGGCACAACGGCCCCATCTTCCCGAACCCGGCGAGCGTCACCTGCTTCGTGCGGGCCTCGTTCATCACCGAACCCAGCACGGTCACAATGTCGTACACCGCCTCGGCAGCATCCGTGCGGTTGAAACAGGTGAAGAATTTCGTCGCCCCACGGCCGGGAGCAGGGTAAGTGGCCGGCTTGCGAAAACCGAAGGGCTCTACAACCAGGACACGGTCCGACAGGTTGGCCCGGCGGTATATCAACTTGAGGGTTGTTGATGCATTGTTCCATGACTTAGTGTTGATCTCCTCCACCACGCTCGGTCCTTCGGCCGGAACAATGATCGTCACACAGTGGCCCATCCCATGTGCAGCCAGCCCCGAACTGACCTCCGTCACCCGCACCGACCGGCCGTTCCGTATGTACAGGCAATCCTTGCACGGATACAACTGTTTCGCGTTGGTGGCGATTTCCTTCCGGATGACCTCACCGGCCTTCGGGAAACGACTGCCGACCATGTAACCGAGCGAACGGCGCACGAGGTCGCCAAGTTTCTCCGCATTCTCAGCATTGTCGGGTTTCATCGCCTCGATCTGCTTGCGGCACATCTCCTTCCACTGCTGCCGGACCTGCTCAAAGGTCAGCATGTTTGCAGGCGGAGCATCCTTCGCGAAAACCAGCAGGTCCTCATGTTTTGGCACCTCGATGCCGCCCTCCTTGAGCGAGTCGGCATCCGGCCGATTCAGCAGCCACTTGCCGAAGAACTTGTACATCGCCTCCCGGCTGGCCTTGTTGTAGTTGTGCGGCGCATCCACGTGGACGTTAGCCACATGATCGGCGGCGCTGTACAGTTCGTACACACCGCGGATCATCGGAAACTCGACCTGCGGCGTCAGTTTCGTCCAGTCGCCGGTCGCGCTAACCATCAGCAGCGGCTTGGGGGCCAGCAAGGCCCCGATGTCCATGTTGTCCGTCCCGATCCGCAGCAGCGGCGAGTTCTCGCAGATGCATCCGCCCTGCATGGTGCTGGAAATCATGTTCACCGGCGCCGCTACCGAAACGCGGTCATC
>MTKZ01004553.1_pt1 | contig 20871 bp, 20 predicted proteins | sample 1042781 | NCBI WGS metagenome assembly MTKZ01 (sample SAMN06212207, study PRJNA360539) | anaerobic digester metagenome | biome: Wastewater treatment plant; material: sludge; isolation source: anaerobic digester fed with sludge from wastewater treatment plant | place: Denmark: WWTP Viborg ... | reverse complement strand
ATAGATAAATATTTAAGAAGTTATACCAATCGCCATTCGGGAGGTTTGTTGGACAGGCTCTGAAGCAACAAATATCGCTTCACCGGGCATGCCACCGGGTTCTGGTCTACCCGAAAATACAGGGCTGCGGACACTCACCCTATTGGCGTTTAGTCCGCCGCCGTTTTTCCGCGGGCATTCCAGCGAAAGGAATAAAACCAACGAAAACGAGCCCCGTCATGGCGAATTGGACACTCGCAGGCCACCTGTACAGTACTTAAGGCAGGGTGGCAGTGTTCTTGTCCGTGTTTTTAAGAATCACGGTAAAAGTGCTTCCCTGGTCCGGTACACTGACGACAGAAGCAGTGCCATCATAGAGCAGGGCAATTTTTTTAACGGTGGAGAGACCCAGTCCACTTCCCAGGATTCTTGTGGTCTTATCATTCTTGATACGGATGAAATCGTGGAAAATGCGGCCGCACTCCTCCCGGGTCATGCCGATACCGGTATCCCGGACGGTGAGAGTAACGGTGTTGCCATCGGGGATGATATCCACATTTACGGAACCGTGATCACGATTATATTTTACGGCGTTGGATAAAAGATTGTTGAATATGATATCCATTTCCGTTTTATCAGCATGAAATACCACGGGCGTTCCCGGGTGCAGTGATAGCGAGATGCTTCTGGATTCCGCTTCGGGCCGGATCGTGTCCACGGCGGTTCTTGCGCATTCGACCAGGTCGCATGCCACCATGGAACGCGCCCGTTCGCCCGATTCTATACGGGTAAGATCGAGCAAATCATTGATCATCTTGCGCATGTATTCCATTCTCAAGAGGCTGCGCTCGAGCAGTTCTTCATATTTTTTGGGGTTGTCGCCGGCGCTTTTCCCTTTAATGATGCGCAAGTAACTTTCCACCGCGTTAAGCGGGGCTTTCAACTCATGGGCGAGGACGGAAATGAATTGGAAACGGACTTTGCGCTTTTCAGCCGCCAATTCCCGGGCACGTCTGGAAATTAACAGGTTCTGGGCGACCTTTTCCAAGGTGGCTTTGATTTCCATGGGTGTAAAAGGCTTGGGCAGGAAATCAAAGGCCCCGCTTTTAGTCGCGCGTACGGCGATTTCGATCGAAGCATAGGCGGTGATAATCACCGTATGCATGTTCAGGTTTAAAGGGGCCAGGGTTTCCAACACCTCCATGCCGCTGATGCCGGGCAGCTTATTATCGAGTAACAAAATGTCCGGAGGATTGGACTTGATGATTTCCAGCGCCTCTTCACCGGTTTCCACTTGTTCAGTCAAGAACTTCACTTCAGTGTCATATTCGGGAATGAACAGGGTGAAGCCCTTAAGAATACGGGAAATGCCCAGACGAATCCCCAATTCATCATCAACGATCAGAACCCTGAAAGTATCTTCCATCGGTGTTTCCTGTTCTTTGGCCTGTCACCGGACTGCATTCAGAGAAGTGCTTTCGCTGAACTATGGTTACATGCCATGTCGCGGCTTTGTTTGCTCCGGTTTCCGTAGTACGTATCACGTCAGGTATTCAATTTTACGCCATGGAAAGCGTGGAATTTCAAGGGACGGGAAAGATACCCGTTCGCCGCTCTGTTCGAACAACGTTATCGGAGGCACCCGGGCACGCCTCTTGACTTCGTCAGCCATGTGAATATGCAAGGCCAGACTAGTTATTTTGTTATAGACTGACCCTGGACAACTGGCTTAATTTTTCGGCATGTTCCTCGTCACCCGGCGACGGGCTCTTTTTGGGCAATATGACGGTGAAGGTTGTACCGGTGGGTCCCAATGCCGGGTCGTTATTGCTTTCAACCCGCAAATCACCCCGATGCATTTTTACAATGCCGTAGGAAACAGCCAGGCCCATGCCGGTGCCCTTACCGGCTTCCTTGGTAGTGAAGAATGGTTCGAAGATACGGTTGATATACTCCTTCGGGATGCCGATGCCCGTATCACTGACGGATAACCGGACTTCGTGATCGTTGCTTCCGTACCCAATGGTCAAGGTGCCTCCTTCAGGCATGGCATGACTGGCATTGATAATCAGGTTTGTCAATACTTGCGCAATTTGATCCCGGTCGAGATAGGTATAGAAAGGCCCTCCCTCGTACTTGGTGTCCACCTTGATATCGCCGGGAAGGCTTATCGCCTTCAATGTATTTTTTATAAAACTGCGTAAGTCCACCAAAATAAGATTGGTCCTGTGCTGACGGGCGAAGTGAAGCAAGCCGGAGACGATGGTTTTACATCGGTCCGCCTGTTGTACAAGCATGTCAATGTCTTCTTTCATTTCAGCGTCAGGGAAAGTATGTCCTTCCAGGAGCATATGGGCATACATTAAAATGACGCCCAGCGGATTATTAAGTTCATGGGCGATTCCCGCGGCCAGTTGACCCATGCTGGCAAGTTTTTCCGTATGCATCAGGGTTTCCTGGGTCTGGGCGAGTTGCTCCTTGGATTGCGCCAGGCTGGTAATCGTTTCCCGCAATTTGTCAATGATGAAGGGCAGGCACATTTCGTCTTCAGCCAGCCCCTTATGGATGGCGATGGCATGTTCGCGACAGGTTTCGTAGCCGCAAGCCCCACAATTCAATTCGTCTTCAGGGGAGTTTTTGCCCAAATGTTTCAGTATGGTTGCCAGTTCTTTCTGTGAGGGGCCGGGGCTGCGTTGGTCATCTACACGATAGGACTGGCTCAAATCCAGGTCCGCAAATTGTTCCACTTCACGATGCCAGGCTTCAAGGTCCATGGTTCTAATCCGTTCGCGCACGTATTGGCTGACGCGGCTGCGGCGCCGGAAGAGCGGTTCCATGTTCACAATACCCGGGCCCATGATGCACCCCTGACAGGCCAGCACTTCAAGCAACCGGGGCTTGCATTGTCCTGCGGAGAACTCCTTAATTGCCTCGACAAATCCGCGCCGTCCGTCGGTGACAAGGATATCGTCCGCGATCAGATCGTCGGTCAGCCGCGCGGATTGTATAAGGCCCCGGCTTATGGGGAAAAGCGCGCCCAGGCCGCCGTGGGGCGGATCAAATTCGGAAGGCTGCAGGGATACTTCCTCGATCTGCCTGGCCTGCATCATGCGCTGAGCCTCTTCAAAGGAGATGGCAACATCGACGTCCTCGGGCACCGCGCTGAATGTTTCCTCTTTCTTGGCAATGCAGGGGCCGACAAACACCACTTTTATGTCCGGGCCCAATTTATGATGTACCACGCGCGCCGTAGCGGTCATGGGGGATACGATGGGCGCCAGCGCGTCCACAAGCGCAGGATAATACCGTTCCACGTAGCTCACAATGGCGGGACAGGAGGTGGCAATGTAGTGGCCGTTCGTATCCTTTTCAAACAGCCTCCGATACCGGTCTGACACGAGGTCGGCGCCGAAAGCCACTTCCATCACGTGGTCAAATCCCATTTTACGAAACAGCCCAACGACTTTTTGGTAAGGCCAATCTATGAACGCGGCGGGGAAACTGGGGGCGATTATCGCCGCCACCCTGGCCTTACCCGCCAGCAGGGCATCTACCAACGCGGTGGTGTCGTAAACCTGTTTGGCATGTTGCCCACAGACCTGTACGCAATTGCCGCAGCCGATACACCGGGAAAACACCACGTCCGCCTGGCCCTCCGTGATGCGGATGGCCTTGGCCGGACATTCGCGTACGCAGGTGTAACACCCCCGGCACCGTTCCTTTATGGTCGTAACCAGCGGAATTTTTGACGGCTCGTTCATGTATCTAGTCTACCCCATCCGGTATCAAATGACAATCTGTGTGGCAATCCCTTTCCGGAGTACCGCGCCGTAACCTCCCATTGCGGAAGAACGCGCCTCAGGGTATGTACTTGCCACGTTCCACGTAATGGGTATGCAGCAGTTTATGACTGATCTTGCCGCAGGGACCGTCGGTAAGGAAGTTCCCGTACAGTTCCAGGACTGCAGGGTTTTCATGGGACTTGCGAACGGTGGACCTTGCGTCTTCGGAATAGATGGCGTTTGCCCGGGCGGCTCGAATTGCGGGACTTGTGGGGATGGGCTGGCCACCGCCGCCCAGGCATCCGCCCGGACACGCCATAAATTCTATGAAGTGGCACTCACTAAACTGGCCGCCTTTGCGAATGTTTTCCAGTACCCGTTTGGCGTTGGCCGTGCCGTGGCAGACGCCCACCTTGAGCGTTACGCCCTTCAGCCATTCCCAGTCCGGCACAAGGTGCGCAAGAATGCCGGGGACCGGCCCTACGGCGGTTATGGGAATCTCCACATACTTGATACCGTCAAAACCGCGAACAGGAACGATATCCGCGTGGTTATAGAGGTCTTCGACCTTGATGCCGCACACCAATTCCACAACGGTGCGCAACGCAGCTTCCATGACGCCACCGGATGCGCCGAAGATGACGCCCGACCCCGTTTCCTGGCCAAAGGGCGCATCGAATGCCGACTTGGGCATGTCCGGCAGATAAATACCCGCTTCGGCAATCATCCGCGCCAATTCACGGGTGGTCAGGCCGTAATCGATATCCTTGAAACCGCTGTCATTCATCTCGGGACGGTTACACTCGAATTTTTTCGCGGAACAGGGCATCAACGCCACGCACACCAGGTCTTTGGGATCGATGTTCTTTATCCTGGCGTAATAGGTCTTGATTACGGCGCCAAACATCTGTTGCGGACTTTTTGCCGAAGACATGTGGGGCAACATATCCGGATAGAAATGCTCGACATATTTCACCCAGCCCGGTGAGCAACTGGTAAATTGGGGAAGCGCAACCGTCTCCTTTTTTACGAGCGCCTTGTAAAGACGCAGGATTAGTTCCGTGCCTTCCTCGATGATGGTAAGGTCTGCACTGAAGTTAGTGTCGAAGACCTGGTCGAATCCGCAACGGCGTAAGGCCGTATTCATCTCGAGAGTAAGGGGAATGCCCGGTTCGAGGCCAAAGCACTCCGCAATACCGGCGCGGGGACTGGGTGCGGTCTGGATGACCACGTGTTTGGCCGGGTCGTCAATGGCGGCCCATACTTCATCCGTCGGGTCATTGGCCTGAAGCGCTCCCGTAGGACAGCGGTTGACGCACTGACCGCAGTTGATACAAACCACTTCGGCAAGGGGTTTGTCCAGGAATGTTTCTATCTTGGTGGTCGCGCCCCGGTGTGCGGCATCGAGTACCCCCACCTCCTGCAGGTCAATGCAGGTGCGCACACAGCGCCTGCATAAAACGCACTTGTTCATATCCCGAACCACGGCATAACTGGACACATCCTTGGGATAGGCCGGTGCATCGGGGTGGCCGAAACGGAAAAAATCCACGCCGTATTCCTGGGCAAGGGATTGTAGTTCACAGTTATTATTGCGCACACAGGCATAACATTCGCCGTAATGCTTGGATAACAACAGGTCCAATACATGGCGGCGTGCCTGTCGCACTTTACGGGTATGTGTTTTCACCTTTATCGGCGCCGTGACGGGATAGGCGCACGCCGCCTGCAGGGTACGTTGTCCTTCGACTTCGATCACGCAGATCCGGCATACCCCCGCCACACACAAGTCTTCATGGTAGCAGAGTGTGGGGATGCGGATGCCCAGCGACTTGGCCGCTTCGAGGATGGTGGTACCTACGGGCACTTTGATTTCCCTATCATCGATAGAAATGGCGACTTTGCCGCCGATTCCCGAGGAGTCTTCCGCCCGCTTCACTTCAAATACCCGCTGACTCACGGGCGCCCGGGAAACCGCCTGCCCGGCATCTGTTTCTTTTAACATGGTGTTCTCCTTGTATCACCCGGCCTGGGTAACGGCTGCACGTCCCAACAGTTCCTGTTTAAAATGTTTTATGATCGAATGAAAAGCGTTGGGGCTGGACTGGCCCAGCCCACATTTCGAAGCCACCTGCATGCTTTCTCCCAAGGCGCACAACTCCTTGAGATACGCCATGGTGCATCGTCCCTGTTCCATCAAACGTACCCCTTCGAGCAGTTTCACATTGCCCTCGCGGCAAGGCGTACACTGGCCGCAGGACTCTTCCACAAAAAACTCGAGGAAATTTCGCACCACGTGAAGCATGTCCCGCCGGGGGCCGAATACGATGATGGAACCTCCCGTGGGGATGTCTTCGAAGGCCAGGGCTCGTTGAAATTCCGCCGCGGGGACGCAGTGTCCCGAAGCGCCGCCCACCTGCACCGCTTTCGCGTTTTCTCCCCCGACCGCTTTCAGCAATTCGAGAATGGTGATGCCCATCGGAAATTCGTATACGCCGGGGGCTTCACAATCGCCTGAAACGCTGAACAGTTTATTGCCCGCGGATTTTTCCGTCCCCATTCTTTTAAACCAGGCGCCGCCCCGGTCCAGAATACAGGCCGCCCACGCCAGGGTTTCCACATTGTTTACGATGGTGGGATTACCTAAAAATCCCGTGTCCACGGGAAAGGGCGGACGATTTCGTGATTCCCCCCGGTGTCCTTCCAGGGACTCGATCAGGGCGGTTTCTTCCCCGCACACATAGGCACCCGCGCCCATACGGATGACCACCCTGAAAGAAAACCCGTCCTTGCCCAGAATATGTTCTCCTAAAAAGCCAGCCTGTTCTCTGGCCGTAATGGCCGTTTCCAACGGCTCCCTGAGGTAACTGTATTCGCCACGCAGATAGAGGATGCCTTCGGCGGCGCCGATGGCATACCCGGCGATGGTCATGCCTTCCAGTACCAAATCGGGAAATTCAGAGAGAATAACCCGATCCTTAAAGGTCCCCGGCTCGCCTTCATCCGCGTTGCATATAACGTATTTCTTGTCGCTTTTGGCCGCTGCCGCCAGATTCCATTTCACACTGGTGGGGAATCCGGCGCCACCTCTTCCTTTCAATCCGGAAGCGCTGATTTCGGCGATAACGTCCGGGCGGTGCATGGAAAGGGCTTTCTTGATGCCACCATTGCCGGCGATGGAACTGAACGTAAGCGTATTTGTTCTTGTCTTGATGATACTCATGGTTCAGTGCTCCTCGACCTGTTGGAATAGGTTTACATCCATCATTTTCCTGAAGTCGGCGATGATGTCGTGCACCTTGTCCGGCGTGACTTTTGTAAACACGTACTCATTTACCAAAAGTGCCGGACCCTGGTCGCACATACCCAGGCAATTGGCCCACGCAAGTGAAAACCTTCCATCCGGCGTGGATTCACCGAAATGAATGCCCAGTTCGTTTTCGAGCTGACGGGCGACCTGGTCCCGGCCCATCATGTCGCAGGAAATGGTTTTGCACAACCGTATTTCAAACCTGCCTTTATGGCCTTCCTTCAGAAAATGATAAAAGGACACGACGCCGTGGATTTCCACCGGGTGGATGTCCAGACGGTCCGCAATGACCTGCATGGCATAGGCCGATATCCGGCTGTATTTCTTTTGCACCTCCTGCAGCACGGGTAGCAGGCTGCTGCGTTCCCGCCCAAAGTGGTCCACCCAGTGTTCTATGTCCGTTTTAAGTCTTTCCTGTACAGGCACTATCATCGCGCATCCTCCCCTTGCCGGAGTAAATCCGCCACTTTCTCCAGCAAAAGTGCCGGTTCAATCGGCTTCTCCTGAAAGTCATTTACCGGCACCATTTCATCGTCCTTGCCGATATTCAGGCCGGTTGCCCTGCTTACGGTGGTCAACATCAGAATCGGCGTCGGGCGTCCTTTCCGCCGCAAGTCCTGCGCCATGGTAATGCCATCATCGGGTTGTTCCATCATGACATCCAAAATAATCAGGTCCGGACTGAATTCTTCGATACGGGTCATACCCTCCTGGCGATTAAAGGCGGTCGCCATTTGATGACCTTGCTGTTTCAGCAGCAAATCCACCGCTTCGATGACATCCGGGTCGTCATCCACAATCAGAATTTTTGCCATATCCTTTTCCCTTTTCTGTTTGAACTTATGGTAACCGTCCAGCCTATCCGTACTCTCTGGGCTCTTATACTGTGCAAATCAGGACTTTTTATTATACAGTGGTTAAAAATTAATTTCAATACTGACCTTTCCATAAAAAGACTTGGATAAAATAGTTTTTAAAATCGTATATTATAAAAATCATAAACACGAATACGAACTACTATATCTAAACTTTAATTCATATTGCAAAATAAAGATATGGAAATTACAAATAAATTTTTATAAAAACTAAAAAAGTTATGATTATTAAATTTTAAAATGATAGACTATCTGTAAGAAATATTAACATACTGTAGACTCGCTACCATAACACCCCAGGGGATTTTTCCAGTGATTTATATCTTACTGTTTAGCAAACAACTTCCAGGACCTATTAACAGAGTCAAGGACTTTCATGGTCCGGGCAACGTCAGGCTATGTTGTCCTGCAAATAAGTACGGAAAGGGGGGGGGGCCCAGCGAACGCAGCGGGCCGGGTCCGTCCCCGCCTTCTGAACGGACCTCTTTACATTTATTCATTGCTTCTATGGGAAGCCATGAGCCTCTTAAGAAGTGAATCCTATGACATGCTGGAAATTTGAGTTATAAGAAAACAACACTGCTGTCCAAATTAAGACAGGGTTAAGATGTATCCCCGATCAAACTAAGGCGTTCTTAACGCTAATTTTTCATGTTCATGTTGAGGGTACCTTCTTTTGAGGATGACGGTCCTGTCCAAGTCAGGATAACGCAGCGGCATTTAGTGCCGGCCTTCAGTAGGCGTATCTTCTCAGGTGCGCCATAAGGGGCAATTCCTGTACGTGTGGAATTATGGCGCACCCAGGAAGGTACGCCTACTGCGCGCATAAGAATTATTCAGGCAGCTATGAACGGGGAGAGGAATGGGTGGCGTTTCTTTTGGGCGATGAAAAACAAAACCAAAAAATACACCCCTAATCGGGACAAGGGTAAGAAAACAACAATATTTGGCTAACACGTAATTGTATTGATTGCGTACTCGAAAATCATGATCACGTTTCTTTCAAAATAAACCCCGACGCCTTGGGGTCCATTGCTCATGATGAACTGTCCCGTGTTTCACCCCTGCATTACAAGCGACAACACGATTCTCTTCGATGGCCGGGTAGACGGGAAAAGAAGGGGATGGTTCCAGAAATCCGTCCTGCCCTGTTGCGCGCCATATCGGAAAAGAGTTGCCCGGATTTCCCAAATACTTTATGGCGGGGTGAGGGGGGGGCGTTCGCCGCACGTATGTCAAAGGAAGAAAGATTCTTGTTCCCATTGAAGAAGAATGCGTCTAAAGGATATGCTACTATCCAGTCCACAAGGATGGATCAGGAATCATGAGGAATAAAAGATGGTAAACGGTACTTCGGGCGAAGCAAAGCGAGACCACTTGCTGGTGGTTGTCATTGATGATGATTATGATGTGCTTGAATGGTGTCGCGTCATACTGGAGTGCGATGGCTTTGCCGTGGAATGCTTCTACGATATGGAACAGGCCTATATCTTTATGCAGAGCCGCAAACCGGACCTTGTTTTATCTGACCTGATGATGGCGGATCTAAATTCCGGATTTGATTTCGCCCAACGCATTAAGGAGACCCCCGGTTTGGAGCGGGTTCCCATCATTATTCTGACGGCAGCTTCAAGCCGGCTTGGTTTTGATTTTTCCCCGAAAAGTGAGGCTGACCTGCAGGCGATGCATGTTGACGCCTATTTTTCGAAGCCAGCCGACCCGGTCCTGCTATTATCAAAAATACATGAACTCATCGCCCGAACCAAAGTTACTTCTTAGTTTTCGCGTATCGATGTTCAGGCGCGCATATAAGAAACAAGAGTGCTTTTACCGTCGCGGTTTGCGATAAGGACTTGCGGGTAAGCGAATGATGAAACTGACGGCATTGATGAATGATTTGGGTTTTCGGGTTTTGGTTCCCGCCTGCGGTACGGACAGGGAAATCCGCCACGTATATGCGGGAGACCGGATGAGTGACCTGCTATCCGCCGCCTCTGAAGACACCCTGGTTATCACGCACGTGGCCAACCAGAGTATCATCAGGCTTATCGAATTAATGGATTTGCCGGCGGTCTGTTTTCTTAACGGCCTGCAACCGGATACCGCCACTCTGGATGCGGCACGGACGGCCAACACCTGCCTGATGTCCTCCCCGTTGGAAATGTATGAAACCTGCGGCCGTTTTCATGAGTTACTGAATCAGGAACAAGAAGGCCCTCGCCACGTATGAATATCGCTCATGTGGACATTGAGGGGGGCGACTACCTCTCCTCGGGGAGGGGGTCAAAACAAATCAAGGAAGAACTCCGCAAGATTGGGGTGGTACCCGAAATCATACGGCGTGCCATTGTGGCGGTGTATGAAGCGGAAATGAATGTGGCCATTCATGCCTATCGCGGGCATCTGCATGCGAACCTGACCCCGGAAATTCTGGAAGTCGTTGTCGAGGACAGTGGTCCCGGCATTGCGGATATTGAACAGGCCATGCGGGAAGGTTTTTCCACCGCCCCCTGGGAAGCGCGCGAGCAGGGCTTTGGTGCGGGCATGGGCCTGCCCAACATCCGCCGTAACACGGACCAATTCACGATAGACTCCACCGCAGGCAAAGGGACCACGGTCCGGTTTTCGGTATATCTGAAACCGGAGGCTGCCGCACGTATGCAGGCCAGTGCGGTCAGCATCAAACCCGACAAATGCATACGGTGCCTGCAGTGCCTGCATACCTGCCCGACGCAGGCGATCCGCCTGCGTCCGTCCGGCCCTGAAATTGCCCGCCATTTGTGCGTGGAGTGTACCGCCTGCATAACGGTCTGCCCCGAGGGGGTGTTTGACATGGACTGTGGGGAAGAAGTACCCGTGCCGCGGGAGTCAAGTATTCTGGTGCTGCCCGATGCCCTCCTGGGACAATGTGGTTCCCGGGTGCCACCGACAACTATCATAGAAGCCTTATCCGGGGCGGGATGGACAAGAGTCCTGTTTGCCGGAATTGCCGAGAAGGCGCTTGAGGACGCTATTGTAACGTATGCCCGTGAAAAAGCCCCGGACGTTTTTTTACTCGCCCCGGTGTGTCCGGCGGTGATGAATCTGATTCGGTTACAGTATCCTTCTCTCATCGGGCATATCGCACCATATTTGACTTCTTTTGAAATTCTTCGTGAACACTTGTCAGAAGTCCATGCGGTTTTTACGCCTTCCTGTCCCGCACAATCGGCACTGGCACATGATACAGGCGGTTCCGGACAGGTTTCCCGGGTCCATCCCCGGGAAGTCTGGAAGGTTGTGTATTCGCTTGTGAAACAGAAGCAATCGGGTCCGGAGACGTGTGAGCAGGAAAGTCCATTCTTGGCGACCGTAATATCGGGAATGGAACACGTGTGCCGGTTTCTTGAAAAGGCCGAGCGCGGGTTGGTGGAGGACTGCGGCCTCGTGGCCTTATATGCGTGTTACCAGGGATGCTTCGGCTCGCCCTTCTGGGATACCCCGCCTGCGGTGGCCCGCTTGCGGGCGGTTCCTCCCGGGCCGGCGGATGGGCCGGTCCGCATCCATGCCTTACAACGTTTGAAACCGCTTGAGCCGCGCGCCGGTGCCCGGCTCGACCCGGACATGTCCACGGCCATAAAAAAACTTGCACAGATAAACCAAATTTCGAAACAATTGCCCGGGCGAAACTGCGGCATCTGCGGGGCGCCGTCCTGCTTAGCGCTGGCGGAAGACGTGGTCATGGACCGGGCCACGCTTGCCTCGTGTATTTTTATGGGAAACAGGCCGGATGCCCCCGGGGCAATCAAGGAGGACCACATTTGAATCTCGCCACACTGATAACGCAACTGAATCTTGAAAATATCACCCCGGAAATCGATCTTGACCGGGTGCCCGATATTAAACGTGGATACGCATCGGATCTTTTAAGCGATGTGATGGGCAACGCGCCGGCCGAAGGGGTGCTGGTTACGGTACAGGTGCACCTGAATGTGGTTGCGGTTGCCGTGCATGCCGAATTGGCTGCGGTCATTTTCGCTCTCGGCCGTAAACCTGACGAAGCCACCCGGGAAAGGGCCGCACAGGAAAATATTGTGCTGTTGGTTTCTCAGGAACCGGCTTTCGACATTGTCGGAAAACTGTATGCCCTTGATATCCGGGGCGGGGCGCCATGCGCGTAATCGCCGCCGACCTGCATGTCCATACCGCCCTCTCTCCATGCGCGGACGACGGCATGACGCCGGAACTTATCGTTTACGCGGCGATCGCCGCGGAATTGGACCTGATTGCCATTTGTGATCACAATTGCGCCTGCAATACGGGCGCCGTTTGTGACGCGGCGGCGGCTATTGCGGGGGACTTCCTTCAGGTCATTCCAGGCATGGAAATCACCACCCGGGAGGAAGCGCATGTTCTGGCGCTCTTTCCCGCAGTGGACGACGCCATGGGTGCCTCCAAGGTGCTGGCCGACCATCTGCCCCCTGCCGGGCCCGGGGGAAATCCCTTCGGCAACCAGCTGCTGATGGATGCCGAAGGCCATGTTACCGGGACGGTTGACCGTCTTCTTTCCTTCGCTTCCGGCCTGGGCCTTACCGAGACAGTGGAACTCGTGCGGCGGCACCATGGTCTGGTTATCGCGGCCCATGTGGACCGTCCTTCCTTCTCCGTCATCAGCCAGCTGGGATTCATACCGGAAGACATTGACTTTGACGCGCTGGAAATATCGGCGGCGGGGTGCGCGCGGGGAGAACAAGACAAGTTCACCCATACGGGCCTGCCCCTGATTACATCGTCGGACGCGCACTTTATTCAGAATATCGGCGACGCCCGCACCTATTTTCTCCTGGAGTGCCCGGATATCCAGGAAATAAAACTGGCCCTGAAAGGGAGTTGCGGGAGGGAATGCCGCCTTGCTTGAACTCGCTTTACACTTGCTGGACATCCTCGAAAACGCGGTGCGGGCAAAGGCGGCCATCATTCGTGTCAGCATCCGCCTTGACGCCCGGGGAGAGCGCTTGACTTTGTGCGTGGAAGACGACGGCCCAGGGTTTCCGGTCGCCCCCGAGGATGTCCTCAATCCCTTTTTTACGACGAAGGGCGGCAAACGCACGGGGCTTGGATTGAGCCTGTTCAGGGCCGCAGCCCAACAGGCAGGGGGAGATATGGCGCTGTCCATCTCGGAATTCGGCGGTGCGAAGGTCGAGGCTTTTTTGGGATACACCCACGTGGACCGGGCGCCGCTCGGCGACGTTGGCGAAACGGTCAAGGCCATCGCCGTTCCTAATCCCGAGATCGTATGGATCGTTCATGTGGAAGGCCCCGGAGGCGTGCGGACCCTGACCTTGCAGGATTTCATGCTTGAGACGCCGCAGGACAGCCTGTTCCGCATCGGTGAACGATATGCGGAAGCCATTCGGAACGCGNNCTTGACGGAAATCGCCTTATTGACCTGACAGGTTCGGGTGGTTCACAATAGGGCTTTTATGATGCCGGGCGCGGAGCCGTTCCTCCTTCGCCCGATACCACTAACAGGCGCGCACAAACGGCGCCCGAAGGAATTTTGCCATGAACAAAGCCATGAATCGCCGCAAATTTTTATCCTGTACGGCGGCGGCCCTTGCGGCCCCGATGATCGTTCCCGCTTCGGCCCTGGGCCGGGACGGGGCGGTTGCGCCGTCGGAACGCATCACCGCCGCGGGTATCGGCATCCACGGCCGGGGCTTTCACGATCTGCAGTGGATGATACGCAACCCCGACGTACAAGTGCTTGCCATCTGTGATATTCAGAAGAAGCAGCGCCTTTCCGTGAAACAGTTCGTGGATGAATTTTACAGCAACCAGGACTGCGCCATGTATGCCGACATGCGCGAGTTTTTCGAGCAGCGGCCGGATATTGACGCCGTGCTGATTGCCACGGGTGACCGCTGGCACGCCCAGGCTTCGGTCCGGGCGATGCGGGCAGGCAAGGACGTCTACACGGAAAAGCCCTCCACCATGACCATTGCCGAGGGCCAGGCCGTGGTGCGGACCGCCGCCGAATACGGCCGGGTCTACCAGACGGGCACGCAGCGTCTCAGCGAACCCAACCATGTTTTTTGCATCGAGATGGCCCGTACAGGCCGGCTGGGCAAGGTGGACACGGCTTACGCCCATATCGCGCCGTGGGACACGGCGAAAATGCCGCGCCAGTGGAAGGAAGCCCAGCCCGAGCCGCCGAAAGAGGAGATTGACTGGGATGCCTGGCTGGGACCCTGTCCGTGGCGGCCCTATAATGAATCCTATGCCAGTGGCGGCTGGCGGGGCGACTATGATTTCCATACCAGCTGTATCGGCGAGTGGGGCGCCCATACCTTCGCCCAGGCCCAGATGGGACTTGGGTTGGGAGAGACGTCCCCCGTCAAATATGAATACGTGAACAACGACAGCGGCGACGGCATGGTCTGCCATTTCGCGACGGGACAGAAACTGATCTTTTCCCGGGGCGACAAATACTGGCATGGCTCCTGCGGCGAACTGTTCGAAGGGGAACGGGGCTGGGCCGCGGCGGCTGACGGCTATACCCGTCCCGATGTATCCTCGCCGGAACTGCTCCTGGAATTCAACGAGGTGGTGGGCGAGTATCAGGCCCGCACGGGGCGTACCCTTGACCACATGCGCAACTTTCTGGACTGCGTGAAATCACGCCAGGAACCGGTGGCCAACCCGCGGGTGATGCATCATTCGATGTGCACGGTGCATGCCGCCAATGTTTGTATGTGGCTGGAACGCGACATGGTCTATGATCCGGAGGCGGAACGCTTTGTAAATGATGACGAGGCCAACCGTTTCCTGTCGAGGGCCGAGCGGTCTCCGTGGGTGCTCTAAACCAAACCATTTCACCCGGAAAGGGAAAGGATATCGATATGCGCAAACCTGTTATTATTTTCTTGATGACCGCAGCCGCCGTCCTTGGCGCCATAGCCCAAAGTGACCCTGTTGCCGTGCTCCAGTCGGACGCCCCGCTTTTTGAAAAACAGGAAGCCTGCCGCCTGCTCTCCACCTCGGGAAGGATTGAGGCCATCCCCGTGCTGGAACCCCTGCTGGCCAATCCGGAACTTGCCGACATGGCCCGCTACGCGCTCGAGCCCATGCCCGGAACCGAGGCGGACGCCGCATTGCAGCGTGCGTTGAGTGTCACCTCGGGCAAACTGAAGGCCGGGGTGGTTAGCTCGCTGGGTGTTCGGCGTGACGCAGACGCCGTGCCGGCGATCATTCCCCTGCTCAACAATGAAGACGGTTATGTGAAGGAGGCCGCTGCGCGGGCGCTGGGCCGCATAGGCGCGTCCGAGGGTGTCAACGCCCTGGAAAGCGCCATCGCCCAGCCCGGTCTCGCGTATGCGTTCGCGCAATCCCTGGCGGACGGGATATTCTTTGCCGCGGAAACGCTGGCGGCGGGAGGCAACGCTTCCGAGGCCGCAAGGCTTTATGACACCGTTCGCGCTGTGGAAGCCCTGCCGGTCCATCTCCGCGCCGGGGCCTTGCGGGGCGCCATCCTATCCCGCGGGCCCGCAGGGGGCGGCCATGTCCTGATTATGGAAGCCCTTCAGGGGGAAGATCCCGATTTCTTCGCTGTTGCCCTGCGCGCCGCGCAGGAAATGGAAGGAAAGCGAAAGACCGCCGTGAAAGTGGCCGCCCTGTTGCCAGGGCTTTCGCCGGAACGTAAGATCCCGGTGATTCATCTGCTCGGCGAACTCGGCAAGAAGAAAGCCGGCCCCGCCCTTTTGAAAGAAGCCGAATCGGGACCCGCGCCGGTCCGTGTCGCGGCATTGGAGGCCGCCACGCGTTTGGGATACGCCCCGGTGCTTCCCCTGGTGACCAGCCTCGTCACTTCGGAAGAGGAGACCCTGGCGGCGGCCGCCCGGAAGAGCCTGGCCTATTTCCCCGGGAAAAGAGGAGATGACGCCCTCAGGGACCTGCTCAAGAGCAATGATGCCCGGGTGCGCTGTATCGCCGTGGAACTCGTCGGTACCGGCGCGCTGCCCACGCCCGTGGACCTGCTCATGGCGATGGCCAACGAAGACGCGGAGGCCTCCGTGCGGCTTGCCGCGCTTAAGGGCGCCAAGGAATATGCCGGTGCGCCCCAGATGCCCGCTTTCCTGGAACACCTGCGCGCGGCGCGTTCCCCGGAGGAAGGGGTTGCCGCCGAGGAAGGGCTTATCCGCATTTGTGAGCGCGCCAGAACCGCGCCTGAAACCACAGTGGTTATAACAAAAGCCGTGTACGGGGACCTGCCGGACGGCCCCCAGGCCGATGTTACGGAACGCGTAAGGCAATTATTCGGCGCCGGCGTTTTTTCAGTGGACGCGAACAACGCCAACTTTGGCGATGCCGCCCCGGGCGCGGTCAAACAATTGCGTGTGGAATACACGGATGGCGGGGTTCCGGCGAGCCAAACCGTTCAGGAAGGCCAGACGTTGAATATTGCCGCGGCAAGGGTGCCGGCGGCGGTGGTTGGCCCCCTTATTGATGCTCTGGCCGCTTCGGAAGGGGAAACACGGCTTGCCCTGATGCGCGTCCTTACCACTACCGGCGACCAGAAAGCCTTTGAGGCCGTCCTGGATCTTACGAAGGCGGAAGACCCCGCGCTTGCGGAAGCCGCCATGCGCGCGGCATGCGACTGGCCCGCCTACACGGCCCTGCCCACGCTGTTGGGATGGGTGGAGTCCGCGCCCGACGATGCGTTGCGGGCCCGGGCCCTGCGCGGGGCGGTCCGGCTGCTGGTTCCGGGACAGGATACCCCCGAAACGGTATGCCGTCACTATGCGTGGCTCTTGACGAAGACCGCATCCCCCAATGAAAAGAAACTTGTCCTGAGTGGACTGTCCGGTATTGGCCATGCCGCCGCCCTTACCCTGGTGCTGGACCAGATTCCGGATGAGGCGGTCAAGGCCGAGGCCGTGCAGGCCGCCATCACCATTGCCGGCCAGCTCGGGGCGTCACCGGAGGACGTCGCCGCGCTCGAACGCGCCAAAACGCTGGTGCCGGAGATCAATACGGACAATAAATAAGGAATATGCACGCGTTTTTTTCGCAAACATATTCAGGCGCCTAAGGCGATTTCGCTGACAATTAATTATGAGTTCAGTTTCTTACCACGAGGAGCGTTATGTCCTGGTTTAGTTCAAGGATCCAAAAACAACACGTCATTCCGGTTTTTCGCGGTGGAAAAAGGATGTATAGCGGAGCGGGTGCCAGGCCGCGAAAAGACCGGAATCCAGTTCCTGAGGCCGTGGATGCGGGATTGGACGCATTTGTTGTGATCCTCGAGAAGGGAACTGCAGACTTCCTGACCTCATTGGGGTTATTCAATGATTACTCGGAATCCGGTTTGGCACTTTTTTGATGCCATGTTCGTATAGGACCGCAAGAAAGGGACAGACCACGAAATAGCCAATAGCAGTAAAGGGCATTCATGCTTCGTTACTGACGGCTATTTCGTCGTCAGTCCCTTTTTGCTCCGCTTTTTTGTTTGTTTTCTAGTGCCATGGGCATTTCCGACGAGACCAGGATATCTGAACTGGGTATTCATTGCAGCAGGCCCAATCTGGATTCCGGTATTTTTCGCGTTGTCCAGTACCGTTCTTCGACCCGAGTCGGCGATCGCGAAAAACCGGAATGACCGTGTTTACGGCTGTTTATAAGGGAAGGCGAAATAGGTTGATACAGGCGTTTTTTACGCTCCCTTTATTTTTCTTTGTCTATAGCGTTGTAACTTGCTGCGCCGCAGGCGACACTTCTTCCGGGCGAAGTCCCGGACGAAGCATAGAGGCTTTTGGCAATGCATTATTTCCGGCTTTCTGCCTCGCGCAAAGTGCATTTTCCGACGTTCCGTAGTGTCGCTGTATACAAACGCCTGACAACACCGGCAGGCAATTTTTCTCTGTTTTGGGTCTCGAGTCAAGGTCTCCGGACGGATCAGGCCTGCGGGTGGGTTAAGGGCACGGGAAAGGTGTGTCCGTGAATCGGAAGGAAGTGCGTTAAAGCACGTATCAGCCCCCGAAAAAACCGCCCGCACGTCCTTTCAGGATGAAAGCGCCTCGTGTACATGGGTGACTGTGATTTATACGGGCTGACGTTTCTTCGATATCAAAACGAACTGTGTGCTGGTTTTCTGGTTACCCGATGAACAGTCCTTCCAGACGCACCTGGTATCCGTCCTCAAGGCGGTTCAAATAATTGATGAGTCCGCTGTGGCGCCACTGGAGCATGCACATCCGCGGCTGAAAATAATATCGCAGACCGATGCGAAGATTTTCCGGACGCATCTGTTTTACCAGTCCTTCATAGGCTTCCGCTATATAATAGCCGATGTCCTTATACCCTTTTTTGCGCGGGTCCAGGGGCCCGGTAACACACCAGGTCATGACGCCCGTGCGCGCATCCACGGCGGTTACCACACCGCAATGGGTGATGGGACACCCGCAGGACATGCCCAGCGGCCTGCCGATCAGGATATCCCCGATGGCGATGTCCATTTCGCGTGTAATCATTGGGTTATGGGGAAGGATGATTTCGCGGGGCCCCGGGTCTTCCGGGAAATGTTCCAGGTAAAAATCAAATTCGCGGCCCAGGCTGTCCACCCACGTATCCGCAGAAACGGACACCCGGGAAGAACTGCAGTTGCCGCATGTCCGCGTGCCCTCCTCGCGGGGAATCGGATGCTCTTTCCCGCAGGACGGCGCTCCGGACAGGGAAAATGCTGTCAGGTGGATGCATCGCTTCACCAGATCCGGTTCTTGTTTCAGCCGTGCCGCCAACTCCGCGCACTTGCGGAAGCCGCATACACCGCAATCCAATCCCGGAAGCACGATGTCAGGCGTCGTAGTGTTCATTTCTGTGTTCATGGTCATTCTCCACGGTAAAAGTTCTGGTTATCCAGGGCACGCACCACGCCAAAATGAGATTGCCATCCGATTTCTTTCTTGCCCACGCAAATGGTGCAGGTGCCGACCGGCGGATTTCCACGCAGCAGTAATCGCTCCGGCACATCGGGTATCCGAAGGACAAGATCAACGAGGGGGTCAATCCCAATGCCGTACAGGGCGTTCACCTCACGCACGCGTACGGACGGCGCCGCTTCCATGATGCGGGCGCGGAACACCTCGCGTTCGGCCTGGGAGACCAAATCAATCTTGGTTACGACGGCAATATCCGCCAGTGACAGCATGGGCCCGACTTTGCGGGGCAGGTTCATGCCGCTGGTCGCCTCCATCACCATGAGCCCGAGCCCGCCGTCAACGTAGGGGGCACACCGCAGGCATAAGCCGGCTGTCTCCACAATCAGTATATCCGCACCGGCGTCCCCGGACCATTTCAGGGCGTCCCCCAATACCAGCACACTGCAATGGTCAGGACACAGTTCGCCGGAATACACTTTGCGGGTGGGTATGGCGAATTCCCGCGCAAACACCTCATCTTCATCGGCATACTGAACATCAATTTTAAGAAAAGCAAGATGTTGGCCCATAGCCACAAGTTTTCGGGCCACATGGCGCAGCACGGACGTTTTTCCCGTTGTGGCGGACCCGGCGCAGATCACAAGTTTCATAGAAAAGCCGCCTCCCTTTCCGGCGTGAACCGCTCCAGTTCCGTAAAATCCGTTTTCTCCAAATGCTTGCCGAACCTTATCTTATCCCGCAACCGGGAAAGGGCGTCGTCCAGACAGCCCACCGTCAAGGCGAATTGACGTTCGGCGGCATCCGTATGGATAATCTGGGTAATGCACCCGTTCCGCATCACGATGCGGAAATCGGACAACAACGCAATGCGCGGGTCATGCGTTACAAAAATGAATATCTTGCGGTACTGCCGCAGAAGTTCCAGGGCGCGCGTCCGATGGATACCGGCATTCTCCACTTCGTCCAGAAGCACGATGGGGGTATTGCAGATGATGGCGGCGTCCGCAATCAGCAATGCCCGGGTCTGCCCGCCGGAGAGCTCGGTCATACGGTTGTCCGGAATAACGGGTTCCCCGGTGAGCTGGTTGGCAAATGCCAGTGTCTGCGCCACCAGGGCATCCGCTCTGGAATTGTCAGCACTGCGAATGCGGGCATGAATGCCCAGAAAGACGCGTACGGGCAGGTCGGACAGAAAATTCGTATGTTGCGTGATTAAGGCAATCGGGTTCCGCGCAGGGTCATCACGATACAAGTCCGACGGCCGTTCCCCGTTGATCAGGATGCGCCGTTTTGTCGGCGTATTCCCGTCGGCAAACAATTCGATGTCATTGATGAGGGTGGTCTTGCCGGAACCCGTCGGTCCGACGATACTCACTACATCCCCCATATTGAGGTCAATACGCTGTACCCCCTCCGCCGTATCGGCCTTGCCCTCGCCGCCTAAAATGGTGATGGTCTTGATCATACAATTCCTTTCCTAGTTACAATATTTACCATATTGTTTTAGTCTGATTAAAACCCAAAAAAAAAGAACATCGTTATTTGACGTCCGCCAGCGTTGTTTCCTCCAATTTCTTGGCCACATAATCCCGAATATCGCGGAATACATCCAATAGTTTTTCTTCACGCTCAACAGGGGTTGCTTCATAGAAATACTTACTTACTGATTCCGTCGGCGCCAAGGCGCCGTCCAGAAGTCTGACAATTTCTGCAATGGTAATTTCGTGAGGTTTCTTGGCGAGGAGATAACCGCCGCGCTGTCCTTTGGCGCTGCGGATATAATGGGCCCGCTTCAGAGCCAGAAGAATCTGTTGCAGGAACTTCGGGGGAATGCCTTGTTCCTGGGCAATAATTTCGCCGCTCACCGGTTCTTCCTTGTCATGTCTGGACAGGAATAACAGGGCGAGTAAGGCATATTCACTGCGGGTGGTCAACTTCATGGGCGCTGATTCCAGACTTATTCTATAGATAAAGTATCATAGGTGAGGGGTCAAATGCAAGCTATTTTT
>MTKZ01004455.1_pt1 | contig 20884 bp, 26 predicted proteins | sample 1042781 | NCBI WGS metagenome assembly MTKZ01 (sample SAMN06212207, study PRJNA360539) | anaerobic digester metagenome | biome: Wastewater treatment plant; material: sludge; isolation source: anaerobic digester fed with sludge from wastewater treatment plant | place: Denmark: WWTP Viborg ... | reverse complement strand
TCTTCCGAAGGACCATGTTCTTTCGCAAATCCATAAGCTTCCTCGGGTGTCATATAACCTACTCCTTAACCCATTCCTTAAACATCCTTCTGTATTCTTCCTCATATTTAGAACCTTTTACAGCTAACCAAGTCTCCATCGTAGGACACTCATCTACCTCGAATGCATATTTACATGCATATTCTGGACTTTTACAAATCGCTTCTTTAGTATCTTCCCGAGAACATTTATCTACTTCTTTTAAATATAAATATGCGAATTTTGGATGCCTACATGCATTTTCCCTAGTATCGTCCCTAGGACACCTATCTACATCCCGCGCATAAAAATATGCATATTCTGGACTTTTACATACAGAAACCCTAGTTTCTTCCGAAGGACATTTATCTACATACCGCGCATAAAAATATGCATATTCTGGATTTGTACATAAAACTTTTTTAATATCTTCTCCAGGCCTTCTATCTACATTTTTGACATATTCATATGTCCAATATGAATCTTTACAAACTATTTCCCTAATATAATCATTAGGCTTTTTTTCTACATCTAATGCATATTGACATGCATATTCTGGACTTTGGTAAACTGCTTCACGAGTATCATCCCGAGGACATTTATCTACATCTTTTGCATAATAATATGCATATTCTGAATCTTTACATGCTGCTTCACGAGTATCATCTCTGGGACACTTATCTACTTCTAATGCATAATAATATGCAGAACTAGGATCATTACAAGCAATTTTTCTACTATCATCACTAGGACACTTATCTACATTTAATGCATAAAGCCATGCATGTTCTGGATCTTTATATGCTGCATTCCTAGTATCTTCATGAGGACATTTGTCTACATGGTATGCATATGCATATGCATATCTTGGATCTCTACATGCAGCTTCACGAGTTTTTTCATGAGGACCATCAATATAATATGCATATTCATGTAACCATTCTAAATCTTTACAAACAATTTCACGCGTTTCTTCCGAAGGACCATGTTCTTTCGCAAATTCATAAGCTTCTCTAGGTGTCATATAATCTGCTCCTTAACCAATTCTTTAAATATTTTTTTGTATTCTTCTTTATATCTAGAACCTTTTACAGCTAACCAAGTCTCCTCTCTAAATTCCTTATCTATATCCTATGCATAAAAATATGCATATTCTGGATTTGTACAAGCTATTTGTCTTGTTTCTTCTAATGGCCCATATTCTTTGCAAAATAATAGGCATCTTGTGATATTATCTTCATGAAATACTGTTCTATGTAATTATTAAGTCGTAAAATGATTGGGACTATAAACCTGTCTCTCATCTAACTCATTAAAAAACTTTCTACATTGCTGTTCACATTCTGTACCTTAAATGACTAACCAAGTCTCTTCCTTAAGTTCTTTATCTACCCTTAACATATATTTATATGCAAAATATATATCCCTACATGCAGCCTCACGAGTATCTTCCCGAGAACATTTATCTATTTCTAATGCATAATTACATGCATTTTGAGGATCCCCACAAACCGCTTTTCTTGTATCATCCCGGGGACATTCGTCTATATTTTTCGCATATTCATATGCATATTTTGAATTTTCGCAAGCAGCTTTACGAGTATCATCTCTGGGTTCTTTATCTATTTCTCTTGCATAACAACATGCCCACCATGGATCTTCACAAGCGGCTTTTCTAGTATCATCTCGGGGTTTTTTGTCTATGTCTCGTGCATAAAGAAATGCATATTCTGGATCTTTACAGGCAATGTTTCTTGTTTCATCCGATGGGCCATGTTTTTCCGCAATTTTGAATGCTCTTTTGGATCTCCTGGAAGTCATATTGTTTCTCCTTTTATTAGTTCATTTTTATATTTTTCTTCATATTCTGTATTCTTAACGGCCAATCAGGTATCTTTATGAAAATCTTTGCCTACATCTTTTGCATATTCATATGCGAAATGTGGATCTTTGACCGATTTATGACGGTAACGATAAAATCTAAGAATAAACAGTTTGTCATCAATTTCAATTTTAGTCATTATGTCTTACCTTTTAAATGATAAAATTTATTACTTTAATGAATTAATCTATTGAGGAATGCCTAGCCGAATATTCTTTGATAAATATCTAGGATGAAGAAATCCGCTCCCTATGCTTGAGGTTACTCTCCCACACCTAATTCTACCAAATCGCCCGGTTGGGCGCAAGCAAAAAGCGAGATTCTTTCAGGCTTTTTTGTGGGCCTAGCTATATTCGCCGGAGATTGTCTCCAGGAGCGCGAGTTTTCGCTCAATGGTCTCCTTAATGCTAACAATCTCCTCCGTGCCATTCGGTCTTAATATGACAACTTCTGAAGAAAATTCAGGAACATCTAGGCAAACTCTATGATAATGCATATTCCTATCTGCTCTAAATCTTTCCCTAAACATTTGGACCAGTTTCTTCAAATATTCTTCATTTCCATTTCTTGAAGAATAAAAATAGCCATTTGATTCGTCTGTCTTAAAAGTAATATTGAGTATGATATTACTTGCGTCTTCTTCTTGATTTTCGGTATCATAAAAAAGCAAATTTTGAGCAAATGTAGCTCCATTTGATTGCTTTTTGCCTAATTTCTTCAGAAATTCCATTTCCTCTGGACTCCTAGAGTCAATCTCAATAAATAAAATATTAGTAGCCATTACTCCTCCTTTATTTGAAATGAGTCTCTAACCATCTATTATCTAATTCTTGCTTCTTCTCCAATTTTTCTTTGAATTTCCTCTCGTTTTCTTGAATCCATTCTCTCTCTCTTGGGCTAGAATGATTGAGCAATCTCTGATATTGCTCATATTGAGCATCAACTGAGATTACCGGCTCATTAATTTCAATAATTTCGACAGATTTCTGAGGAGAAGATTGTTTCGAGGCCACCGGCAATTGTATTTGTTTTGTGTTAAGAATCGTTTGCTGAATCTCATCCAATTCTTGTTCAACAACATGTAACCTAAACAAAATGGAAAACATAATTGCAAAAATAACAATAATGTAAATAAAAATAGCAATAAATATTTTACTCATAAACATTCTCCATTCTTTAACTTTCTATTTTCGGAGCCAGGATGCCCGATTTACAACCCAAAAATAGTATATCATTTAGTGGATGCGGAGAGAATCGAACTCTCGACCTTATGATTGCAAATCATATGCTCTCCCAACTGAGCTACGCACCCATGCTTCCAATATAAATTTTATATTGGAAGCTTATATTAATGTTGCTTAAAAACTATATTCTTGCACTGCCTATTCCAACATTTTCTACAATTTTCTTCTATGCAACTACTATGATTGACTGTTGCCTTACATGTACCAAATTTACTATTTACTGCAGTTCCAAAAGATAAACCTGTGATTATAGGAGCTTCTTGGTCAATAAAAAGAGCACTTGGACGAATAACCACATTGGGAATTGCATTAAGCTTGATTAATTGTTTTAGAATTTGCTTATCAAGATATCTTCGAGTTGGAGAAAAAAACTTTTTTCCCCGGCATTTTTTAACTATTTGTTGCCAGGCTTCTATATATTCAATAGAAAAGAAATCTCCTGAATCATGCAATCTAACATAGTTATGCCTAGAATAATTAATTTGTCTAATGCAAGAATTGATAAATCTATTCTTGTCTAGAAAAAATGCATACATTCTTCTAATTTGGCCATATTGAACACTTGGATATAAATATCTACAATTCCGAGCATAACAAATTGAACAAATTGAATTCTTTTCTAAAATAGGGCTACATGATAATTCTATGGGGAGCCCGAAAGTTAAACATTTAACTTTTGAATTATTATTTCCAAGCAAATTATGAAAAATTTTATCTTTTGAATACTTTTTAAGTATGCGATAGTTTTCAATATATTTATGGCCAGATTGTTGACATTTGTTCCATAAATATTGCATTTTTGCAATATCATTCCTTATTAATTATTTTATTTGCGATGGAATCGACAATCTTCTCTACGTTAGGAGTAATATTCTTAACAAGCCATCCTACGTGAGTTAATACCAATGGATCACTTTTATATGCGCAACTAATTTGCTTTCTCGAAAGAAAAAAGTGATCATTATTAAATTTCCATAGATCATATCCGCCATTTTTGCTTTGGAATTTAGAACCAATAGTGAACTTCATGGCAGAAATAAAATCATCGGCATTCACTGTTTTAATATAAGAAACATCGAAACGATTAGCAACACGGCCAATACTAAAAATAGAAAAAATCATTTTTTTACTCCTTTAAATTTCTTTTACTTCGCCATAAACAGACTGAGCATATATTTTTATAGAAGTTGGAATTTTTTTTCTTAATTGTTCTGAGAATATATCAATCGCTGAATTAATAGGTACATATTTCGCTGTATCGAAATACATATCCTTGTCTGTAAGAACTATTGTCCTATCTTCATTAACAATAGAAAATAAATCTGGGAATTGCATCGAAACACATATTGGAAAAAAGAAAATATTATCTGCTTGAATTCGTCTATATTTATTATGATATGAAGTAACTACCATTTCTAGAATAATCTTATTATCTATTGCTGATAATAATAACGATTTTGCCTTCTCTCTTGTATTGATTTCAGGAGTCTTAGGAATATATATATAAAGATTCATTTCAGGATTAATATAATTTTCTACAATTCCCTTTTCTATTTTATAAATATGTAACCCACGCATTTCACTTACTATTGTTGGATAGGTATAAAAAAAGTCTTTAATTTCTTTTTCATAGTTTTTTAATCTTATATTATTTTTAAATACACGCTGAGTTACTTGATATAACTGTATACAAATATTTGTCCCTTTTATAATGTTTGAAACAAAATTACGATCCGTACATTGACTATATGTGCAGAAAAAAACCTGGGCTATAATATCATTCCACGAAGGATTTATTTGCCCAAGATTAAATCGAATATAAGTTTCATATCCCCTTGATATAGATTTATCTAAATGCTTCGTAACGAATAAATCTAATTGCACATTCGTCACTCCTAGATAATTATATTTTTCATATATTCAGTATCATCTAGTTGAGAAAAGATATAAAATTTGTTATTCAAAACAATAGCAATTTTAATTGGTTTTTGAATTGTACTTTGAATTTTTAACATAACATCCTTCAAAACAGCGAGCAAATTCTCTTGAGAATCTAATCTAATATCGTTTAGTTTATCCTCAATAAAAACATTATTTCGAGAATTTGTAATCATATAACAATATTGCCCCTCAATAGGCAATAAACGAATGTTCCCAATTATACATCTTCCTATTTTATAATCGTATTCTTTATTAGAAAAACTTTTTTGCACATGATAACTAGAATAAGTTAACTCAAAATTATCATAATGTTTCAATACATCTATCAAAACAGCAAATGCTCTATGTTCTTCACCACTTGGAAAAATATTCGCACATTCGATGGCAATTTTAACCTTATGATTTAAAAAAGAATTTTTATTAATTTTAGCTCTAAGTAGAGATCCCTTTGCTAATCTTGTATATACAGCATGAACATCATCTAAAACAATTGGATACTGGTGCAAATAATTCATTACTAGTTCTTTATAGTCCATATCATTTTCTTCTACAATAACGCCATTGACTCGATCAAAGCGTTTTAATGATATATCGACATTCGTCTTTAGCTGTCTTTTATGTGTATGATAATATGAAAGCAAATTAACTTCCGCATAAACATCCTGTATTGTTGGATCTAATTGAATCAAATTTAAATTAAAAGAAAAATTATGAAACTCATTCGGGACAAAAAGATATCGGAAATCTTCTCCCATTTTCATGCCGGCGAATTCTAAAGTTAGATATTCCATCTTTGTCACCTACATGTGAATAAGTTGTTGTCGTTCTGGGCCAATAGAAATAATAGAAAGCCTGGTTCTTAATTTGGCCTCAAGCATGAAACAAAAATCCTGTGCTGCTGTTGGTAAACTATAAACATAATCACAATTGCTAATATCTTCTTTCCAACCAGGCATGCTTTTTAAAACTGGTTTAACGCGTGAAAAAGCATTCGGATCTGCGGGATAATAATCAATTATTTTTCCGTCAAGCAAATAATTATCAACATAATATATTTCATCTAGTCCAGAAAGAACATCCAATTTAGTCAAAACGAGCCTATCTACTCCATTAATTGAAATGGACGATCGAAGCATTGGCAAATCTAGCCAGCCACATCTTCTCGCACGTCCAGTAGTTGTTCCATATTCATTGCCTTTTTCAAGCAAATATTGTGTTGGACAGTGTTCTTCAGCAGGAAAATGTCCGTTGCCTACATATGTAGTATATGCCTTAGTAACTCCATAAACTGCATTAATATTCTTATAATTTAGCCTAGTTCCTAGAAGGGCACCGGCAGAAGTTGTGCATGAAGAAGTAACAAAGGGATACATTCCATAATCTATATCAAGAAATGCACCCTGAGCACCCTCAATAATTATTTTTTCATCGTTATTCAATGCATCTTTAATAATTAAATGTGTTTCGCAGACCATTTTAGAAAATCGAGACAAATATTTCTCCGAAGTCAACTTTTCCATATTTTTTTCGACCAAAGAACGATCCAAATGAAAGAAGTCGACAATGTTTTCTAATTTATTTTTCAGAACATCGGGATTATTAGCAACTAAATCCCAGAATCTTATACCGTATCTTGCATATTTAGTAGTATATGCTGGACCGATGCCTCTCTTTGTTGTACCAATAGAAGTATTTCTCTTGTTTTCCTGATTTCCATCTATATCCTTATGTAGATCGAGAATAATATGAGCAGAACCATCGATATGAATATTTTCAGTACAGATATTAAGCTTTTCTAAATTATCTAATTCAGAAATTAGAATATCTGGATCAATTACCATTCCGGCACATAAAAGTGACTTAATTCCTCTTAGAACTCCGCAGGGAATATGATGTAGTTTATAAATATTGTTCCCAATTGTGATTGTATGGCCAGCATTATTTCCGCCTTGAACTCTAGCAACAATTGCTGCAGAATTGGCCAAATAGTCAGCGATTCTACCTTTTCCTTCATCTCCAAGTTGCAAACCGACTACGATATCAACCATAAATATTTTTCCCTTCTAGATAATTAAGCCTTTTTGATATTTTGGATCTTTAATATCAGAATAAACTGGGTGTCCCTTAATAGTAGATATTCCATTAACGAATATATATTGTGGTTTTTCAGTATTGATTACGATGGCATTAAGTAATTTTTCTGTATCTGTTTTAGTTATTATTTTATTATAGAATGGAGATTCTATAAATATTTCGGGACGTTCTGGGTGTACTATTGTATAAACGTCTTCCAATTGCTGATTATAAATTTCTACAATGGCTTTCATACATCTTCCAATTTTAAACATTTTAGAAAATTGGAATGATTTTTGAATACCTAATTTAAAGTTTTTAAAATGGCTTGGGAGTTCATTATCATTTGTATATATTGTATGATCTTGTTCGCCGATGGCCTTTTTTAACAAATCGATTGCCATATATTCCTTTCCTTTTGGGAAACAATTTGCGCATTCAATGGCAACGAAAAAGCATTTATTTTTATATACTGGCTTAAGAATGCCTTTTACTATTTCAATATCAGAGTATCCAATAGAGATATCTTTTTTCTTTTCAATAAGATCCATTATAATTTCTTCAACTGCTATTTTTTGTCTATCATTAAGCGTAATTGCTATTGATGATCCCAATGGAATTACTTTATATTTAATATTTGTACCCTTAATATAATCTTCTGTAGATATTGTTCGAGTACTCTCATAATTCATAAAGCTCAATTTGCATGAATATTGCAAAAACTTTTTAGAATATGTTCTAAATGGAAACATTATTTCTTGGTACATTTTATTTTCATAGGAATTCTTATTTATACATAAAAAATATCGCATTCAATTTCATTCCCTTAATGCCATAATTGCTCCATTTCTAAGGAAACAATCGCATATTTATTATTGTTCTTCTGTCTGCATTTGTTCTTCTGTCTGCATTTGTTCTTCTGTCTGCATTTGTTCTTCTGCAACAACGAGATTGCTTTGAAGAGCAATAAGAATATAGGAAATTAGGTAAAAAGATTCTAAAATTAATGTTTCTCTATCTGCGGATAATTTTATATCAATATTAAAACTGTCTGCTAAAATTTCCATTATTGTTTTAAGCATAGACGTATTCATGATTGATTTTTCTTCTTTATTTGTTGGCTTCGTAATTATGTGTACTAAATCAGTAACATTACCTCTAATTTTGGTCATATAATCGGAAATAACTTGATTTGGCATAAAAACCTGGCCCATGTTTGACAATGCGCTTGTCAATTGCTGCTGAAAATCCTGCTTAATATCGCTTTCTTTCGTATCTTTATTTTCTTTCATAATTTAACCTTTCATTTGATAAAAAAAAGGGAGGTTGCAGGGTACGTAGTTAACGCATCCCTACAGCCTCCCTAGTTATTTATGCAGTATCTCTCAAGAGTTCCTTTCCTCCAATAACCCCAATGCGACCGCATGGAGGATTAAAATCTCCCGAGTCATAATTGTCGCTAGTCAGAATCCAAAGAACCTTTGGAGCCTGTGACTTAGGACAAGAGAAATCGCATTCTGGCAAATCGAAAATTCCTCCGTCAGTAAAGATAATTAGCCCCTCAATTTCTCCTGCATATTCTTCATCACTAAGTTTATCGAATAGTGGCTTGAAACAAGTTCCACCTCGACCCTGAATGATAACATCTTTCTGGCCACGATACGGTAAGAAATCATAGGCTTCTGCATCTACACAGATATAATATAGATTTTGATGTCCCATGTAACCATGGATCCAACGAATTTGTGAAAAGACTTCTTCGGTTAACTGATGATCAGACATTGATCCTGAAGTATCACACGCAAAAACGATTCTAGCACCTTTCTTTCGTCTGGAGCCAGAACTATCTGGACCACGTCTCCCCTGGCGTTTCGGTGATTTCTTGCGAATAAATCTTCCCTTTGCATTCGCAGTTTTAACAACGAAACTTCTGAGTAACTGATTCCAATTGAGAAGTTTGCTCTTCTCTTGAGCAACAAGATACTCAGTAATTCCAGCGGGAACCGTCCCAATTCCATACTCACGATAAAATTCATTGTTCTTTGCATCTTCAATTGCAGATTTAATTTGCTCTGCAAGTTTATCGGAGAACATGTCTTTGCGTTCATCCGAAAGATTATCATAGTCATTCATTGCATAATTATGACTATTTTTAATTCGGTTAAGTGCATCTTGTAAATGTTCAGGATATGGTAATGCAGGATCGCCGCGATTTTCAGCAGTTCTGCGATTTCCGCTTCCGCCGCCGGCACCTTTGCCGCGCCGCGAACTTTTCCCATTTTTATTGGTGTTATTATTACTACCGGATGATTGTCCTCCAGATTGTCCAGATTGTCCAGATTGTCCAGATTGTCCAGATTGTCCAGATTGTCCAGATTGTCCAGATTCTCCAGACTCTCCAGACTCTCCAGACTCTCCAGACTCTCCAGACTCTCCAGACTCTCCAGATTCTCCAGATTCTCCAGGTTCTCCAGATTGATCAGATTGATCAGATTGATCAGATTGATCGGATTGATCGGATTGATTAGATTGACTCATTAATGTATTCTCATAAATAGGTATTCCAGGGCAACCTGCATTTTTCTTTGCTTGTTTCTCAAGAAGAGCAACATATTCTTCCGCAGAAAGTCCTTTTTCTACACCGAAATGATCGGGGAAAAGGATAAGATTATGATCTGCTCCCTGCCAATTTTTCGGATAAAGAAAGCTATTTGTAGCCAAATCTACACAGATATTCAAGAAGTGATGCGTAAATTTCTTATTGATACTGTTTAATCGGCCCATTCGAATCAAATGAGCGTGTAGAAAGTGAATAATCTCATGCTTGATAATATCTGCTTGCTGCGGCAATGTAAATCTGTCAAAATAAAAACGATTAATCTCTAGATAGAGATTCGCCTTTTTGTCAATACGGGCTCTCGCAGTATAATCACCATTCTCATCATCAAAAACTTTCTTGCCTACACGGGCAAGAAATGCTGCATAGAGAATGTTCTGCGGATCTGTTTCTTTAGAAACAAGAAGATATTGCATTGCTTCGCGATAAACTTCTTCATTTGTCCTATCATCTTGTCTTCGAGGACGTTCGAGAAGAGGTTTATACTCGCGAGCATTGAATTTTTTTATCATTGTTGTTCTCCTTTGAATGTTTTGGGTGGGGACATATGCGTCCCCACCCAAAACATCATACTACTTCTTGGATTTGCCTTCCTGACGATCAAAAATAGTCGCCAAGGCACTCTTCTTTCTTTGGAGTTCCTTTAAGAACTCTGGATCATTGTCGATAAACATCTTAGTATAGCCAATATTCTCCATGCTAATCATAAGACCAGCAATAAGAATGTCTTGTGGAGTAACTTTGGCCATTTTCTGGTAAATATCGAATAGTTTTGCGTTTTCTAGTTGCCAAACACGTTTCCCAACTTCAACGGTCTTGTGGTTTTTAACATACAGCGAAAGGTTGTGCCAAGTAAAGTAAAGGAATGGCTCATTATTCGCCTTGGCTTCGGCCTTGTAAATTTTGAGACATTCTTCTGGATTCGCAAGAATTTCTGAAGGAGCAAACGGACGGCGAGTTCCTTTTGAATCAAGGAATGCTACCATTGCTTGAGTGAAAGCATCGTTCCGGACAATGCCGTCACAAAGCATGGCAATTTCCTCAGTCTTCATGCCCTTCATGGTATTCATTAGGACATTGAGAGTAGAAAATTGTCGTGGAGAACTAACAAGGAAAAGATCGGACTTTTTCCCAGTTTTACTGGAAGTCATAAGAAGAGAACCAAGATCGGGATTAACCTCTTGGCCTTTCTTATAAGTATATGCAATCCAGTCTTGAAGATCAGTTCGAACAGGGAATTCAATCATTCGAGCACGAATAGCAGCATCATGCTGGAAAGTATTGTATTCACTGGTCGAGAAGTTTTTATCTTCAGCAGCAGGGTTGGCAGTTCCAACAATAACCCAGCCATTCGGCAAACGATATTCTCCCATGCGCCTTTCGGAGACAAGACATTTCATTTGTTCAATAAGGTGAACAGGGATAGAGTTAATCTCCTCAATAACTAGAATGCCTCGTTCACCGTCTCGCGAAACAATTGGTAAGAATTCTGGCGGAGCAAACCTAGTAATTTTATCCCCTGTGGGATTGCCGTTTTTGTCCAAGATATCGGCTTCATAGGTTCGGCCGAGAACATCTCCGTGATCCTCAAGACCATTCATCCAAACAGTCTTGTAACCATAGTTGTGTTCTTCGCACCACTCTTTTAGAATTGTACTCTTTCCAATGCCAGTCTCACCAATTAGTAGAATACACGAAGCGTACCCTGTTTCAGAGATAGCACCGGATTCAATAATATTGCCAATCATATCAATAGCTTTTTCTAACCTATACTGTGCCATTCTTTAAATTCTCCATTCTCCTATATATTTTGTCAAACTAATGAAATTCGCCACATGATTCACAAAGAGCAAGATCTTTGAAATCATTGTGGAAAATGCACTTCTTGAGTTGCGAAATAAACTGGATATTGTTAAGTGATCTTAGAATTTCAACTGCCAATGAAGAAGAATACTTCGATTCATCCTTAAGATTAATTTTGACTGGGATATCATTCCAACAGTCAATCCAAAGTTCCCAATCATCGGAAAGAGCATAGTTCTCAGTATCTTCAATTTCCCGTCGAATATGAATTGTGAATGGAACAAACAATGCACTAGTATTGTTTTTTGGTGCAATGATAACATTCCACTTAGTGACAGCTGTCTTGATTTTATTTTGCATGGACCTAGTGTCTGGATCATACTTGTAGTCCATCCTGTAAAACCCGAAATTTAGCTTCTCTCCCCATTCTACCTGCATAGCCTCGATAAAAGCACTTAATGTTTCATCGACCCAGACGAATTCCAATTTGTCATCTGAAAAATTTCTTTTAATTTCCGAAAGCCCCTTGGAAATCCTAGTTCCATTTAAAAATTGATCCACCAAGCGATTCTTTGTTTCGTTCTCCACGATATCTCTCCCTATGAATATTCGCGGCAGTAGCCGCATTCAGTGGATAGGCGCAGGATAGCGGCCCGACGTAGGGAAATTGCCTAAATAATACAATTTCTTAATGTATTTTTGTTTTTATTCGTAAACCTTTTGTCTTTTATGCCTTTTTCAAAGCATCGGCCCAATAACATAAACAATAATATAAGCCACAAAGGAAAAAGCCATAATCCAAAGATATAAATCTCGCACATCCTTCATGGTCCAATTTAGATTTTTTGATTCGCGAAATCTATGAAAAGGTGCCCGCACTTTTTTTCTAACTCGCCAATCTGGGCCAGCACCAATTCGATAAAGTGGATCATAGTTAAATTTCCAAAACATTTTTGCTCCTTTTTGCTTCCCAGAGGAAAGTATAATTTCCCCTGGGAAGCAAAGCAATTATGTTTGATACAGATGATCATCCTTGCTGGAAAAAACAGTTTTTCCTGTTTTTTCGGCTTCATCGAGCATTTCTTCAAATTTCCTCATGAATTCGTCATCTTCTTCTTCCTCTTCATAAGGATTATCCCGAAGAGATTCTTCATCCGCAAGAATGTTTTCACTATTGAAATTATTATTATAAATAGACAAAATCTCCTGCATAACTTCGGTAGAAACATTGCATTGTTCTTCGACAAGAATATGGCCTCTCGATGCCATAATTCTAACAACTTCTAACATTTCACTGCGAATGCCCAATTCGTGAACATGTACTTGACAATCCAAGCACATGCGTTCAGAATTATCAAATAGTTCTTCAATCTTCGCAAGTTCTTTATAGGCCGCCTTGCTGCAAAAAGTAGAAAGAGATCCATCTTCATTCTGAGTCGTTCGCAGAACGTAGTCAGAATTCGAAATAAAAACTCCTTCATCCGAATCGTCTTCGCCCTCAATGGAAAAATGGAGCAATTGTCGGAACGGGCTATCGGTAGAATCGTCTTCTTCTTCGTCTGGAATTAGGCCAAAACGTTTTCGGTCCATATACTCTTTCAATTCTTCACGATCGACGGCTGCTTTTTCCTTAAGTTCTTTTTGTCTTTCTTCTTCTCTTTCTTTGTCAATCTCATCCCGCCGAGTTTTAACCAATTCCTCAATAATTTTCCGGGGATCATCCTCTATTTCGTATTCATTATCAATGACTGTACGAATTTCACTAAATCCACGAAGTTGATCCTCATGCAGTGCCCATGTAATTCTATTGCCCCATTGTTCATTAGAAAAAGAAAAGGCATCCTGCGTATTGTCAAGGAAATAATTAGTGATATAAGTAAAAGCATAATTCAAAATATCACTACGTTTCTCATCGTCCCAAGCTTCATGCCCATCTATGTACTGCAAAATATTACTTGAAATTAAAGAAATCATTGTTTCTCGATGAAATTTCGACATCTTGCAAAGTGTATCTTGCAGATTTTGCACGATTCCCATTTTAAATAAAAACCTCCATTTTATTTTCATGTACAAGTATTTTATTTTAGGTTTCTGGTGTGGATTTCTTGCCTTAATTATTTTCCCTGATCCCAAAGGCATATTTTTTCACTTTGGCATTTTGGGTATTTTTGATCTAGAAAATCAAAGAATCGATCAACAAGTCCTTCTTTTTCAAGAAAAGTTGCTAGATCATTCATTATTATGTCATCATTGATCCCGAATTTGTTTTTTACTTCGATTAGAATATCTAGCATGTTATTTTCCCTGTTCCCCCACAGTATTCACAAATTTCATAAGTATTTTCCAAGAATCCCTCCCCTAGACACTCGGGACATACTTTTTCTTTTCGAATTTCTTTGATTGTGGATTCATCGTAACTTCTTTTTCTCCCACCTTTGTTTCGTGAAAAACCATTGCCTCGTCGCGGCTTCCTCTCATTGCTCACTACTTTATTTCCTTTCTATTTTTTTATTTCTTCATCAATTTTCGCTACTTTTTCTATGACTTCCTCTTTTTTCTCTTCAAGAAGGCTAATGAATCCAATTGGCCTTGATGTTTGCATTCCGCTTGTATAAATGCGATAAATGCGAGCTAACGAATTAATGAAATATCCATCTGGCATTCTGGTTTCGCGTTCCCATGTCGAAGCAATTTCTTGCAGGCTGAGATTATATTCCTTAGTTCCCCTCCATTCTAGCACGAATTGGTCAAAAAGGTCAAGATGCAGGCGGAAAATTATGAGGGATTCTACGAGCTTATTTTCGCGATATTCGTTGACAAGCATATTCCATGTCTTTTTGTATTGCTTATGGGACTTTGGATGCAAAATCATTTCATATACGACTTCAAGCTTATTGTCTAAAAGAAATTCTATTTCCGCCTTAATTACATCAAGGATTTCGAATGTTTCCTTATTTTTTTCGCAAGAAGCTCCGCCGGATTGTACAAATTCCTTCAATTGACGAAGATAATTTTGCCTAGATTGCATCAAAATTCCCCCGAATTCTTTTTCATCCATTCTGGCATTTTTCTTTTCTTTTCCCAAGTAACAATGTCCTTTTTTATTGTTTGATAATATCTACGATATGCTGAGACCGCGTCTAGTTTTTCATTTCTCAGTTCTTCGCCAACGGCTTGATATGGCTCAGTAAATCCAATGTTTTTCAATTTTGGAGGATTTTGAAAGTACCATTGAATGCGTTTTTGTAGCGCATGAATCTTTTCATATCTGTAATTATATTCTTTGCACAATTCTTGGCCTAGGTTGCATAGCCACAGATAATTCTCTATGCTTTTTGCGGCCCATGCGGCACATGGATGATTGCTCCATCCTTTTTTCCCGGTAGAATATGGAGTCACTGATCCAGCAATAATATGTACAGCTTCGAGCAATTGCGCTGTTTCTAAAATTAATTTGATCACATGTTTATCACAATGATATTGGGCACATTTTTGCGGATCTGGATCGAGATAAAAAATATTCAAGTCATTCTCCTCATATAATTTGATCTTTCGTTAAATTATTGAGCATACTAGCAATTGGTTGTTCATATTTCCCATCAAGTATATCATAAAGAGCATTCCAAATCGCAGTTCCCATGCGTTGATATTGTTCTTTATTCGTTCTTTTCATTATATGCAGTTCGGCTGCGAGTTGACTATTTTTAACAATAAACTGTGCAGCCAGTCGAGTATTAATATTCCGGCTCAATTGGATATGAATAGGAATTTGTGGGTTTTTATGTTGCATAACGGAAGAGCAATTTGTATCAATATATCCAGAACCTGTGAGAATATATCGAAAGCCAATGTTTTTTAGTGCTTCTTGAATTTCTTTGCTATCTTCCGCAATAAAATCCCAATCGGACTGATTATCTTCGACTTCCATATATCTTGATCCAGCAAGGTAAAACTGGAATGGTAAATTACTCATTTTTTCAAAAACATCTAAAACACTTTCCTTCTTAAAAAAACAAATAGGCATATTATTTCTCCAATCATTGAATGCCGATATGCCCCACCCTAGCCACGGGGGCGCGGAAACGGAGCCGGACGTAGGAAAACTTGCCACATCTTTGAAAGGAAAAATAGTTTAATTCAATGATAATTTTGCATATATGCGTAAAAATAAGAAATGGCAAAAAAAAGTTTTTTATATGCAGGAGAAATAGTCCTTTTTCTTTAAATATTAAAAGAAACTACATTTTTAGGAAAGAATTAATGGAAAAACAACTTGCTAAAATATATAAATATGCTCGAACAGGCGGACAATATTATGTCCCTATGAATTATCAGCAATATCAAAATTATTTAAATTATATAGCTCAACAACAATATGCTCAACAACAATATATTCCGCAACAATATATTCAGCCTGGGCAACAAATTGGAATGGAATCAGAAGAAAAAACAAAAGGTGGATTAGAAAAGTTTAGCCCAACAATGTTAGGCGGATATTTATTTAATACTATGACATCTACCCCGGAAGCATTAAATATTCCAACGCCTCAAGTTAGGACTCCAGTATTACCGTTGCAAAAGCAAGTATTTCAAATATATAAAAATACATTTCAGAAAATACCTTTTGATACAAATTTACCACTATTTAGACAATGGGAAGATGCTCTTGATGCCAGAGATTATCAAAAGGCAGGCTGGTTAAAAGAAGAAATAAAAAAAGGCTTAACACGAGGCAAAGCTCAATCAAAAATTCTAGAGCAATTTGATAATGCTACAAATAGAATTGAAAATTTACGTAAAATTTTACCTGGCAAACCAGGAGAAATTCGTAGAATCACGACACTAACTGAGGAAATTGAAAAATTACAAACTATTCAAAACCCAAATTCTCCTTCTCAAATCAATAAATTAATAGAACAATTAAAATACGAACAAAAATATAATCAGCTTAATACATCAGCAAGACAATTTTTTGCACAAAAAAATTGGAAACGAATTGAGCTAGATAAAGAATTAAATAGTATACGACAAGGCCTAGAACAAGAAAGAAGAAAATTAATTCAATCATTATATAATGAACAACATAATACGCAACAAAACATTAGGAATTTATTCAAGAAATATAAAAATACAGGAGAAATACCAAATACAACAGGACTATATGGCAATCAAGAAAAATTATTAAACAAGATAATAGAATATGATAAACAACAACAAGAATATATAAAAAAACTTTCTACAAGAGAACAAGTACTATCACCAGCATCAAAACCAAAACCAACACTAAAATCTGCACCACAACAATCAGCTTCAAAATGGCAAAGATTTACAGAAAAACTAAAAGGAACAAAAAATGCTCCAGTCAAAGGATACCAGGCAAGAGTCGGAGAATCAGCAAAAGCGTTTGCAAATGCATTCAGAGTAGGAGGCCCAAAACAAATAACTAAAGAAGTTATTAAAAGAGGCCTGGGCCTTGTTATGGTAGCAGCTGGACCAATTTTTGCCTTTATGATGGCAAAAGATATGAAAAGCATTGTTCGAGGTGCTAACGAATTACTTGGCAATCCCTGGAATGATATGACAGAAAGTTATATCATAGCAACAGCTACTGCACTTGTTCCAACTATGGCCGCAGCAAAAAGAGATGTTGGTGGTGCAATTGGTGGCCTTGCAGGAGAACTTTACTCAGTAGGCCAAGAAGCAATAGAAACATATCTTGATCCTAAAGGAGATGTTTATAAAGCTCAACAAGCAAAAAAACAGGCAGAAGAAATGGAAAAAACTAGAAAAAACATAGAACCCCGATTACAAGAATATAGAAACGAAATAAATCAATTAGTGCAAGAAATCGAATCTTCACCTACACCTCAAAATATGACACAGCAAATTCAAAAATGGATAAATAATGTAATGGCAATTCAAAGAATTTATGCTAATAATAATTTCCCAGGCAAACATCCAGGATATGTTCAATTAGAACAAGCAAGAAAAGCAGGCTACTCTTCTCCCTGGCATGTTCCTTCTAAGCAAAAAGAATTAGCCTTAAAAAAACAACAGGCAAATGTCCAACAAGAAAAACAATCTAACACAGAAGCAATTAAGCCTGTTAAATTCAGCAATAAGAAAAATAAATTTAAACCTATTTATTAATAGTTTCTTTCGTCTGAGGTGAAACAAATAAACAAATTTCTTTAATAGAGAACTCATTTGAAGAAAACTCAACCCCATTTGGCTTTTTGATATAATCCAAAACTTTTTTATATCTACGATCACTACGATCTCTCATTGTTTTATAAAGCATCCAATGAAGCACTTCTTCTTCTACGGTATATGAATATTCCCCAGCATAATTACTAGGAATTACTCTATATTCACCAGATTCAAGCTTTTCTACTGCCTTATTGAAAACTTGAAGCAATTTTCCCATAAAAATTTCTCCTTTTATAGCTTATTATATCAAATTCTAAAATTTAAAACAACAAAAAAGGGAAAGTAACTTTTAAAAAAGAAGGTAAGAGTAAGCTTTTTTAAGTAAACCAAATATAAATCTCATCTAAGGACAATAAATCATGCACAATATAAAAAAATTACTTGTTTTAGCTGAATATTATGATAAATACGACAAATATAAAGAAGCCGATTTACTAACAAAAGAAGCCGAAACTTTACTTGGGAACACAGTTAATAAAATTTTAGCAATTCCATCAGTTAGAAACTTTGTTAAAAATTATGTTATTGAATTAGGCATTCCTCTTCTTGTTGATGCAGCAGCAATTGGTATATCTGGAGGAACTGCTACTGCGGCAACTCCTGCTATTCATGCTACTGTTACTGCTATTTTAAATACTCCTTTAAGCCTTATTGGTAAAACAGGTGCCTATGATGGCGGCACAGAGAAAACTGTCGGTGATTATGTCGCCAATAGAACTATATCATACATGCAGGAAACAATGCAAGAAGAATCTTTGCCAACTCAGATTCGAGAAGCTTTGCAAAATAGAGAAGGTAATGAAAATTATATAGGCACCATTATTGAAGTTGTTAAGCGAGAACTCGGAAGGCACACTCAATTAATCAAAGACATCTTCCTTGAAGATTTGAACCTAGTTGAAATTATTAAACAAAAATTAAATATTGAACAAGCCGAAGAAACAAATGCATCAGCGGAAATAAATGTACCAGAAGAACCGAATGAACCTATTGATACGAATGCTGAAGTAGTAGAATAATCCCTAGGAGGCAATAATGTCAAGAGCTATCAAATACCAAGCAATACAAATGCTTAAAATGTCAGAGCTATTTGAACAATGCGGAAGCGAAATTATTAGCGAAGAATTAATTAAAAATGCAAAAAACTTGCTTGGTAAAAATATTAAAACTGCATCCACAGGTATTTATCTTTCTGCAGCAGCTGAAGAGGAATATGAAAAAATTCGCAAAAATGCATTATTAGAAGCCTCTAAATATATGAATAACTTAGCAAATGACTATGTTGTTGTAGAAGAAAATAAGATGCAAACTATTTTAACTAAATCCGGAAACAAAGTTATATATAGTACACCACTTTTAAAAATGGCAAATACTCTTGAGATGCTTGGTGGTGCACTATCTCATGGACTTACTGCTACTCTTGGTGCCCTTACAGCAAAGGGTAATTTTTTTGCAAAATTCGGAAAAGCATTTGCTGTTGCAGAATTTTCGCGATTTCTTGATAAATTTGTCTCAGAAATTAATGTAGATTCTATTCAACAGGCATTAGCTAGTGCAAAAGAATATATCGCAAATAATTGGCAACAATTAATTGGACTATTTGCCGGAGTAGCACTATATGCCTGGCAAGCAAAGAAAAACCCTCGCGTGAAAAAAGAACAAGAAAAAGAAGAAGAAAATCGTTTTAATAATGCTATTCCGATTAACCAACAAGCACTAAATTCAACAACAGCTAAATCTATAAAACTTATTAAAATTGCAACTAAGCAAAATATTCGAAACATGTATAAGCTTGCAAATGAGCTTGACAAAATTGGTGATTATCAAAATGCCACAATGCTTGACAATGTGGCTAAAAAACTCATGCAATATATTGACTAAATTCAGGAGCCTTGGTGCCCGAACCGCCTCGGAAAATACTTAATTATTTGCTACTCGATTCTAATAATCTGGAATAAATTCCTCAATGAACCGAATTTCATCATTGGATAATTGAAAATACTCGTGAAGCATCTTATCGGTCCATTCTATGGAAAAATCAAGCCAAGGGACAGCTTGAAAAGTTCCTTTTCCTATATTTGCATCAAATTTAAAAATAGATAAACAAAATCTAGCGAATTTTGTTCTTATATATGCCAGAAAATTCTCAGCTTCATTATATTCTTTGAAGCCAAAATATTGCTGTCTTTTTTCTGTTTCAACTTTTCTATCATTTGGTACAAAAGTATAAAAATCCGATTTTCTAAGTTCATTTATTTTATCCATATAAACATTTGCTCTAATTTTGCCTACATTAACATAAAATTGACCATCAGAATATCTATATCTAGCAAGTGAAGAATTTTTCTCGCAATAATTCAATATTTTATTTTTTAATGAGCAATATTCTTTAATATTTCCATGAATATTTATATCTTGAATATTCTCATAAATATCTACTCTATTATTTGCCAATTTATTCGTCACTTTAATATTTCCGTCATTATCCTTATCAAATAAAAGAATTCCACCTGGAACAAATAAGAAAATATTGAAAATTGGATTAATATTTAAAATAGTAACATCCTGAAGAGTATTTTGAATTTTATCATAAAGCTTTGAGTAAATCTCTTTTCTTTCTGTAATAAGCCAGGCAATTGGTTCTACAAAAAGAATATATTTTTTAGATAAATCACAGGCAAGTGAAAGAAATTTTAAGTGTAAAGGATTGCCCCGAGTATTATAAGGAGGATTGGCTACAATTATATCAAATGTTTGATTAAATTCATATTCTAATGCATCAAAAAGAAAAATATTATCCAAATTGTATTGATTATTTGGATCTAACCTTAACATTGTTAAAAGAATATTTTTTGGTTGAATATCTACCCCAAAGAGCATATTTTCCAGAATATGCTTTTCTCTCTCCTCTTTATTTCTTATTTTATATCGCAATCCAGTCATTAATCTTTTCTTAATTGCAATCAAAAAATTACCAGATCCACAGGATGGATCAAGCCATTTTAAATCTGGGTTGCTCCAAACTTCCTGGGGAAGTTTGTCTAACATTTCGTTGCATAGAGATATAGGAGTGAATACTTCTCCGAAGACTTTTTT
>MTKZ01001122.1_pt3 | contig 20895 bp, 12 predicted proteins | sample 1042781 | NCBI WGS metagenome assembly MTKZ01 (sample SAMN06212207, study PRJNA360539) | anaerobic digester metagenome | biome: Wastewater treatment plant; material: sludge; isolation source: anaerobic digester fed with sludge from wastewater treatment plant | place: Denmark: WWTP Viborg ... | reverse complement strand
ACTTCAGTGTTATTTGATCTGTTTAAGGCTTCCGGATTCTGGTCGCATTTCTGGCCAGCATTATTTGGAACCGGTGCGGTATTGCTTCCGCTCCTCTACCGGAAATGGCTAAGTCAGAGAAATACTTTAATTCTCGCAGGTTTGATCGCGCTGGATCCTGTGCTGATCGGTGCATCCAAAACAGCCGGTGGGACGATGATGGCTATGGTCGCAGTGCTGGCGGCGCTAGGATTCTGGTTGAACAAAAAACCTGTCTTGAGTGGATTATTTCTCGGAATTGGCTTGATCGGCGGGAGTGGTTTCTGGATTGCCCTGTTGATCTTCGCAGGATTAGTCGGGTTCTTTGGGAGACAGATCCTTGATGTAGACAACGATCAGGTGACCGGACTGGCTCATCGCCGTCCGATCTTCACCGTTTCAAGCGTAGCAGCGATAACCGCACTATTTTTGAGCACGTTCTTCTTATCTATTCCCAATGGGATCAGTGCCATTGGAACCAGCCTGGTCGAATTTTTCTCAGGTTTGGGAGGGATTGATGACCCTCAAATCGGTGGCAACAGCCTTGCCTGGCTGATCATCGAGTTGCCACTGCTCATCCTCGGAATTTGGGGCTTTATCGATGGCATCATCAAACAAGAGAGATATCCAATCTTCATGGGGGTATGGTGGGGTGTAGCGCTTATACTCGCATTGCTTGATCCGGGTATTGCGGGCAGCCATTTTGTTTGGGTTAGCCTGCCTATGGTGATCTTAGCTGCTTTAAAGTTTTCTGATCACATCCGATTGCCGATTGTGGAAAATCGGCTTATTTTTATTGTTGAGCTCATCCTTGTATTAGCGTTGATCGTATTCTCCCTGTTAAATTTGCTAAATCTCATCAATAATGTCTATCTAACACCAGAAGAAACCCGTAATCGGATCATTGGGACCTTCCTGCCGATCATTCTTCTTGCTGCGATGACCGTTCTATTTGCCTGGGGTTGGTCTTATACCTCCACACGCAACGGTTTTGTAGCCGGGATGGTGGTGTTGTTGCTGACTGGGTTGATCTCCAACACATGGAAATCTGCAGGGTTGGGCAGCCGGCCACAATTTGAAGCCTTTTTCAATAGAGGTTTTCCGGTGGGAGTTCATTCTTTGTTGACCATGTTGGAGGATATTTCTTTATCGCACACCGGGTATGCTGATCGTATCGATATCCAGGTGACCGGATCTGAACAGCCTGCGTTGTTGTGGGCTTTGCGGAATTTTAACGAATTGAGCATCGCGCCTGTATCTAACCCGAATCAGACTCCTTCACTTGTTTTGACAGATGTGGAAACCAAAATCGATCTGCCTGCCTCATACCGGGGACAAAAAATTCTCTGGACGGTCACCCCGGATTACCCAGCGATGGAAGCAATTGATTGGGTCAGATGGTCGCTTTTCCGGACAGCGCCTGAGAGTAAAACCGAGTTGATCCTGTGGGCAAGGAATGACCTTTTCCCCGGCGCACAGAACCCTTAATACTGGAGAAAATACTTGAACAAGCAGGATAAACCACTTGTAATCGCAATAGATGGTCCGGCAGCTTCAGGCAAATCAACTGTGGGTGAATTANNTTCGGCAATGTGGATGACGAGGAAGCGGTAACCAGACTGACAGAATCGTGCCGGATCGATGTTCAGCCACCCAGTATTGCGGATGGACGTCCTGCGGATGTTTTGTTGGATGGACAGGATGTCACATGGCAGATCCGCTCCAAATTGGTTGAACAACATGTATCCAAAGTCTCTGCTTATCGCGGGGTCAGAGTAGCGTTGACCGCACAACAACGCCAGATCGGATTGCGGGGGCATATGGTGATGGCGGGTCGAGATATTGGCACAGTAGTCTTTCCTGATGCGCGGTTCAAGATCTACCTGGATGCTTCAGCGGAAGAACGGGCAAAGCGGCGGTTCCTTGAACTGGAACGGCGGGAGGGAAGCGCCTCTTACGATGAGATACTAAACGCGATCATCCGACGCGATCAGTACGATTCAACCCGGATACACGCACCGTTAAAGATTGCAAAAGATGCCTGTGTGATCAATACGGATGGCAAGTCCATCCAACAGGTACTTGAAGAAAGCCTGGCGTATGTCAACCTTCCCGTCGACGGTGCGGACGAGAGCGGATAACCGATCAGGACATAAAAAACCGATAACCCTGGGTGGGTGAGGAGCCAATCATGTGTGACACAATCGTGGCGTTGGGGAATTCGACCCTAGATGGAAATGTCCTATTTGGGAAGAACACGGATCGTGAACCCAACGAGGCTCACGAAATTATAATCATACCCGCAGCGCAGCATGAACCTGGCGCGCAAGTGAAGTGCACATATGTAACCATACCTCAGGTGGAGGAAACATACCGCGTATTGCTTGCCAAACCTTTTTGGATTTGGGGCGCGGAGATGGGTACCAATGAACATGGATTAGCCATTGGAAACGAAGCGGTTTTCACAAAAACACCTTATGAAAAAAAACCGGGCCTCATTGGAATGGATTTTCTGCGCCTTGCTCTGGAGCGTACACGCAGCGCAGAAGCCGCACTTCAATTGATCATCGCCTTGCTTGAGCAATATGGGCAGGGTGGAAATTGCGGCTATGCCCATAAGATGTATTATCACAACAGCTACCTGATCTGTGATCCAGGCGAAGCCTGGGTGCTGGAAACTTCCGGAAGAGAGTGGGCTGCCCTCAAAGTTAAAGATGTGGGTAGTATCTCCAACGCGATTACCATCACCAACAACTGGGATATGGCATCAAAAAATCTTGTGTCCAGCGCGGTTGAAAAGGGCTGGTGCAGAAAATCTGAAGAATTCAGTTTTGCGCGTTGTTATTCTGAGCCAATCTACACCAGATTCAGTGATGCGCGCAAACGACAGATTTGCACGCTAGATCAACTACGAGGAGCAAAGGGCAGCCTGACTGCTGCCCGCTTTATGAGCATTTTGCGGTCGCACCGGCGTGATGACGAAACTGGCTGGTCACCCGCCCGGGGTGTGACCGGTTCCGATGTGTGTATGCACGCTGGTTGGGGACCGGCTCGCGGCAGCCAGACTACCGGCTCCATGGTTTCTATATTGAGCCAAGATTACCCCCCGGTGCATTTTCTGACAGGTACTGCTGCGCCTTGCACTTCGCTTTTCAAACCGGTCTGGCTGGATGCTGGAGTGCCAAATATCGGTCCGCGACCAAATGGTACGTACGACGAAACCACATTGTTCTGGCGGCATGAGCGATTGCACCGCGAGATCCTGCGCGATTACGTCACACGGATCAAAGTCCTCCCTGAAAAACAGAACATATTTGAGCAGGAGTTGATCGCACAGGTCAACGCCGCACAAACTCTTCCGGTTGAGCTTCGCAACGCGTTGTCAGTTTCCGCGTTCCGCGCAGCTGAAGGGATCGAAGCCCAATGGTTGGACCAGGTTCAAAAGGAACGGATCCAGTACCGGAGATCATTCTTATACAAATCCGCCTGGAATCAACTTGATAGAGAAGCAAAAATGCTATACAGTTAAAGCGCATGGAAATTATTAAACTGCATCTTTTTGATTCAACACCATTCTTTGATACTCCCTACCAATTGTTGGGCTGGGTTGGCTGGTTTGTCTTTGCTGCAGTGATTCTGTGGGTGATCCGGCAAAACATGGATCAGCCGAGGGTCAAAAATTTTTGGCGCATTTTCCTAGTAATGGGGTTGGCCGCAGTTTTCTTTTCCCTCTTCTTCGGTATAGATCTGCCATTTGAAGAGGTAATTCCACTGCCTAACATGCCCAGTGAGAATGCCATTCCGACCCTGATGATTTTTTCTATGCTTCCTGCGCTGGCTGCTGGTGGTATTCTGGGAGTTTGGCCGGCAGCTGTGCTTGGTTTCATCAGCGGATTGATCAGCGCATTAATGAACACCCACTCAGTCTTCACTCCGCTTGAGACAACCGCCCTCGTTGTGTTGCTAGCGTTGCTATTGAGGCAGGATTACCGCACGCCGTTCTTCACATTCCTGCGCCGTCCGATTGGCGCTGCGCTTGTGGTGATCTTATTCTCGATCCCTATCTTTCTCATTAGTACTTTCTTCAGCACCAACGGGTCAATGGCAGCAAAACTGGATTACGCCTTCACACGATCATGGATCCTGATCGTGATCAACGGACTGCAACTGCTGATTGCGGGCATCGTATGCGAGCTATTCAAGATCCACCGCTCTGATCTGTGGGTGAAACCCGCATCGCTTCATCCATCACCAATCGAAACGGGACTGCAGAACCGGATTTTATACACCACTGTACCAATGGTGCTGGTATTATTGTTGACACTTGTCATCGCTGATTGGATCGTAGCCGGTAAGGCTGCTCGGGAAATCCTTATCGATCAGCTTGAAAACTCATCGCAGATTGCTGCCGAAAACATCCCATCGATCCTGGAGACTGGTCAGAGTTTAACTACCGCCCTGGTCGACCTGGACCTGCCGCTCAACAATTCTGAAAAATTACAGAAACTTCTACGCGCAAAAGTTCGTGAGTTGCCTTTCTTCAATCAAATTTTTGTTTTTGACCTTACCGGGGCACCTATAACGGGGTATCCCACAAATGATTTCAGTACCTTCCGAATCTCAATGGAAGAAGAATCAGGTATTATGCTGGCCTTGAACGGTGTGCAGATGCAGCATTACATCGTCCAACCGAATCCCGGAGGAGAATCCGCGCAGATCTCGTTCGTGGCTTCAATCCCAGATGAGTACGGACTTGCGCGGGGTGTGATCGTAGCGCGAACTGATTTTGCCATTAACCTGTTTTCTCAACCAGCTTTGCTGGCTTTAAGGCACCTGGCTGAATCAGGAGGGCAGGGAGCGATCCTTAACGAAACAAACCAGATCCTTTACCATACCAATCCCAACCTGGTGATGACGGATTACACAGGAAGGATTCCCGGAGAAACAGGCTACTTTGAGGATTCAGGGACCATCGGCACCAGGTATATGAATTACGCGACCATTGATGAGGAAAATGGCTGGAAAGTGATCTTATCAATGCCAGCCAGTAATTCTCAGGATCTTGCATTGCGGATAGCAATCCCACTGTTGGCGATTTCCCTCGCCATTTCCATCCTTGCTTTCCTGTTACTGCGTTTTCTCATGCGCACCTTGACCACTTCGCTGGTGCATTTGGCAGATCGCGCGGACGAGATCTCAAAGGGGGAATTACACAGTCAGATCGAAGTAAAAGGTGTGGACGAGATCGGTCGGTTAGGCGCTGCGTTCGAGCGGATGCGCATCAGTTTGAAGTCACGTCTTGAAGAATTGGATACTCTGTTGAAAGTATCTCAGGGAGTCGCTTCTGATTTAAACCTGGAATCCTCATCCATTCATTTATTGAATGCACTCCTTTCATACGGCGCAGACGCTGCAAGTCTTGTGCTGCTTAGGTCTAACCTATCGCGTGGGACTGATGACCTGCAATCATTCCGGGTGGGAGATACTGCAGATCTGTACCAATACCTTGATACAGTTTTGCTTGACCAGGTGATTGAAGAAAAAACGCTGATCATCCCTTCCAAAGGAAGAATCCGTCGGATGGAACTACCCAGGGGTGTTGAAATTCCCTCTGCTTTGGCGGCGATCCTTCTAAAATCAGATGGTCAGGAAACTGCGTACATATGGGTTGCCTATTCCCAACCGCACCGCTTCTCCGAAGGAGAAGTACGATTTCTAAACACGCTGGCAGGGCAGGCAGTCCTTGCCGTTTCAAACTCAATCCTATACCGTAAGGCTGAAGTTGGTAAGAAACGCCTGGAATCGGTACTTACGTCTACCCCTGAACCGGTACTGGTTGCAGGAGAGGCCGGTGAGTTATTGATCGTGAACCAGGCAGCTGAAAAATTGTATGAGTTGATCAGTATCAATCCGGAACCCGGCGAAAGCGGCGGTGAGATCACCTCGAAACTCCTCAAAGATTTTGTATTGGGAACTTCTCAAACCGAAAGTAAAGTAGAAGAAATCGCGCTGGAAGATGGAAAAACATACCTGGTATCTGTATCACCTGTTGAAGTGGAAGGTCAACATGTAGGAAAAGTGTGTGTGCTGCGCGATGTGACTGAATACAAGCAACTAGAAAAAATGAAGAACGAGTACGTTTCCACTGTGAGCCATGATCTGAGGGCACCTCTGAGCCTGATCCGCGGGTATGTATCCATGCTGCCCATGGTGGGGGATATGAATCAGCAGCAAAAAGATTACACCACTAAGATCATGGAAGGTATTGATGACATAACAGGAATGGCAGATGACCTTCTGGACATGCGCCGCATCGACTCTGGCGCGTTACTCAATGTCGAGAAGGTCTCTCCCTCTGAGATGTTCAATACAGTTGTGGCTGAAATGCAGCCTCAGATCATGAATCGCAAGATCCAGATCATGCCAGAACTGACCTTATCTCAGGATNNGGTCAGATCAACCTTCGTTTGCAGGTTAACCAGGATAGCGTTGTTTTTGTCATCCAGGATCATGGGGCCGGAATCGCGCCGTTGGATCTGAAAAATTTGAACAATTGGTTCTCGCGAACGATCAATGTGGACGGAAATGTTCAAAGGGAATCTGGGTTGGGACTTTCCATTGTTAAGTCCATTGCTGAACGCCATCAGGGGAAGGTATGGGCGGAAAGCCAACTAGGCAAGGGTAGCACCTTCTTACTGGAGATACCACTACGGTATGCCCTGAAAAGTAAAAATCTATAATTGAAGCTCACAAAAATTGTGGTAAAATACTTGTTTGCATGTATATAATGGACGGATTGTTGCGTTTCAATGTCCGCATTTGGTCGATTGCTACGATCCGTTTTTAATCGCTGTTGGTTTTAAATTCAGGAGGCATTAGTGGAAACAAAAAGTTTAGTGGCGCTCCGGATCAATCTCGCATCCCCTGAAACAATTCGAAGCTGGTCATATGGTGAAGTTCTAAAACCTGAAACCATCAACTACCGAAGATTACGCCCGGAAAAAGATGGTCTTTTTTGCGAGGCAATATTTGGCCCCTCAAGAGATTATCAATGTTATTGTGGTAAATACAAAAATCCCAGATACAAAGGCATCGTCTGCGACAAATGTGGTGTTGAAGTAACCCGTTCTGCGGTGCGCCGCGAGCGGATGGGTCACATTGACTTGGCGACACCTGTTGCCCATATCTGGTACACTCGCCGCATCCCGTCTTACCTTGGATTGTTGCTCGATATTTCACGCCGAAATTTGGATCGTGTGCTTTATTTTGCGCAATACATCGTCACTTTTGTAGATGATGATGCGCGTCAGAAGGCTTTACGTCGTTTGGAAGACGAGATTCACGATTCCGAGCTTGAGCAGGCTAACCGAATCAATGCGCAGATTCTGGATGTTAAGAAAAGCCGCGACAAGACCGTTGCAGAACTTCAGGCCCAATTGAAAGAGATCGACACCAGGTCGGAAGACCAGATCACTTCCAAACTTGAACCGGTCATCCAGGAAGGCCAATCCCTTGAGCGGATGCTGACTGAACAGATGGGAAAACCTGCCAAGAAGAAGATCCTCTTCGAAGCTGCTGAAGTGTTGATCGCTGAAAAAGGTGACATGATCACCACTTTACAGATCGCAAATGTTCAGAAAGCGGTCAAAGAACGGTTGGATGAGATCGAGGAAGAAGAAAAAAGTAAGCAGCAACGTGACCGCGAAGCCTTGAAGATGTCCATCGAAAAGGTCAAGGCTGAAGCTGAAGTGACGATGGATGAGTTGCGCAACACGCTCGAAGACCAATCGAGTGAATCGCATGATCATTCCGGTCAAATGCGCGATGAGCTCCAGGAGCTGCGTCCTTTCACGTTCCTGACCGAAAGCCGCTACCGCGAGCTGAAATCCCGTTGGGGGCAGGTTTTCAGGGCTGACATGGGTGCAGAGGCTTTCTACGATATCCTCCGCCGTCTCGACTTGGATAAATTGGCTGAAGACCTCTGGACAGAGGTGAGGACCACAAAGAGCAAGCAGAAACGCAAAAAAGCAACCACCCGTTTGAAGGTAGTTGAGGATTTCAGGCGCTCAGGGAACCGCCCGGAATGGATGATCCTGACCGTTCTACCAGTCATCCCGCCCGATTTGCGCCCGATGGTTCCATTGGATGGCGGACGATTTGCCACCTCCGATATGAATGACCTGTACCGGCGTGTGATCAACCGCAACAATCGATTAAAAAGATTGCTTGAACTGGGCGCTCCTGATGTGATCGTACGCAACGAAAAACGTATGCTCCAGGAAGCTGTGGACAGTCTGATCGACAACTCACAACGCGGAAAAGCACTCTCACGCCGCGGCCGCCGAGAGCTGAAGTCTCTCAGTGACATGTTGAAAGGCAAGAAAGGCCGATTCCGCCGCAACCTGCTGGGTAAACGTGTGGATTATTCTGGTCGTTCAGTTATTGTCGTTGGTCCGAAACTAAAACTGTATCAATGTGGTTTGCCGAAATCAATGGCGTTGGAACTTTTCCGTCCGTTCGTGGTATCACGGTTGGTGCAGCACACATACGCTGCAAACGTCAAATCTGCGCGCCGCCTGATCGAACGCAACAAACCGGAAGTTTATGAGGTTTTGGAAGAGGTTATTAAAGATAGACCAGTGCTTCTAAACCGCGCACCGACCCTGCACCGCCTGGGAATCCAGGCTTTCGAGCCAATCCTTATCGAGGGGAGCGCTATCCAACTGCACCCTCTTGTGACAACGGCTTTTAATGCGGACTTTGACGGCGACCAAATGGCGGTTCACGTTCCCCTTTCAGACAAGGCGGTTAAAGAAGCCAGGGAACTGATGCTTTCCTCACGAAACCTGCTTAAACCTGCTGATGGTGAGCCGATCATCAGCCCGGCCAAGGACATGGTGCTGGGTATCTATTATCTGACCGTTATGGATGATCGACCTCACAAAGGTGATGGCCGCGTGTTTGTCGACATCGACGAGGTGGATCTTGCTTTCAGTCTTGGTCAATTGGAAATTCATTCCAGGATCAAGGTGAGAGTGACCACGAACTTTGACGAGAAGAATGCCAGGTTGCCGAAAGAAGAAACACGGCTTATCGAAACCACTGTTGGTCGTGCACTTTTCAACCGGATTCTTCCAAAACCTGTTCAGTTTATGAATGTCACACTCGAAAAGACCGGCGTCAAGGATCTCATCGCTGATGTATACGACCTGTGCGGTGAAGACACCACAACCGAGGTCGCAGATGCGATCAAGGATATCGGTTTTGAGTACGCCATGAAATCCGGCACCACCATTGCGGTGGCCGATATCACCATTCCACCTGAAAAATACCAGATCATCGACACATCGCAAAAAGAGGTTGATAAGATCAATCGCGATTACAGACGCGGACTTCTAAAAGAAGAAGAACGTGACAAACTGGTTATCGAGCTCTGGAAAGATACGACCGAAGAAGTGGGAAAAGCGGTGCGCACTGCGATGGATCCAAATGGCAACCTGTCCATCATGGCTTCATCCGGTGCTACGAAAGGCGGTTTTGGTCCGATCTCTCAGCTTGCCGGTATGCGCGGTTTGATGGCAGATCCTGCAGGCCGTATCATCCGATTGCCGATCCAATCCAACTTCCGCGAAGGGCTCACCGCGCTGGAATACTTCATTTCCACACATGGTGCCCGTAAAGGTCTGGCCGATACCGCTTTACGTACTGCTGATGCGGGTTACCTGACCCGCCGCCTTGTGGATATTGCCCAGGATATCATCATCAACGAAGAGGATTGCGGCACAGAAGCTGGTATCTGGATTCGCAAACAGGACGATATTGCCGGTCAGAAACTTAAGGAAAGATTATTCGGCCGTGCACTCGCTGCGCGTGTGGTGAACCCACTAACAGGCGAAGTAATCGCGGAACGCAATCAGATCCTTGATCATGACTTGATCCGAAAAGTACTCAGCGCGGGGATCGAAAACGTGTTTGTGAGGTCGCCGTTGACCTGTGAACTTATCCACGGCATTTGCGCGCATTGTTATGGCATGGATCTGGGTCGCGGCAACCTGGTGAAATTGGGTTCTGCCGTCGGAACTGTGGCGGCCCAATCCATTGGTGAGCCGGGTACTCAGTTGACGCTGAGAACCTTCCACTTGGGTGGTGTTGCCACTGGAGGAGATATCACCACTGGTCTCCCGCGTGTGGAGGAACTCTTTGAAGCCCGCCGTACACCCAAGGGTGAAGCTGTCATCACCGCGATCGCAGGAGTTGCACACATCTTGTTGACGGATCGCGCTGGTGAACAGAAAATGGTGCGTGTGGAGCACAGCGAGATGGTTGCGGATGAATATGAAATTCCTGAAAACTGGACCATCGCGGCTCAAGATGAATCAGAGATTGTAACCGGTGACCTGATCGCCAGCCTGGATGATGCGCAGATCAACGCGCAGCACGATGGAAGGGTTCGTGTTGAAGGCAGAAAAGTAATCGTTAGCTACGAGCTGAAGGAAAGTGAAGATTACGAGATCCCCAGCACGTCACGGTTGATCATACGTGATGGTGAAATGGTCGAAGCCGGACAGGCATTGACCGAGGGTTCGATCAACCCGCACACAATCCTCAAGATCAAGGGACGTGAAGCCGCCCAGATGTACCTGATGACCGCGATCCAGAAGGTTTACCGTGCGCAAGGTCAGAACATTAATGACAAACACTTTGAGGTGATCATCCGCAAGATGATCGGCAAGGTTCAGGTCATCCGTCCAGGTGATTCCAGCTACCTGCCGATGCACGTCGTCGATCGTTTGGAGATCAAACGTGTTAACGAAGAACTCGTAGCCCAGGGTAAGCAACCAGCCCGGTACGTTGAGATCCTCCTGGGTGTGACCAAAGCCTCGCTCAGCACTGATTCGTTCCTGTCCGCGGCGTCATTCCAGCACACGATCAAAGTATTAGCCGGTGCCGCCATAGCCTCAGCTGAGGACCCTCTGTTTGGACTGAAGGAGAATGTGATCATTGGTAAATTGATCCCGGCCGGTACAGGTTTCGTCTATGGACGTTTTACGGACAATGTCGAAACGAAGCTTGAGGAATTGGATGAGTTAGAAGCGGTGGTTGAAGCGGCTGATCCCTCTACCAACGAGACCAATCCAGAAGAATAATCTGTTTTTCCGTTTTCTGATCAGAATTCCGGATCACTACCAAGTGACCGGAATTTTTTAATATCAATGTCGGGTACAATGAAGCGGTTTTTTCGTTGTAAACTTAACCAGGATTACCTTTCGACTGCCGGAGAATAAATTATGGAAATGGGACTTGTACGCAAGGTTGATATCGACCACGAAATGCAGCAATCCTACCTGGACTACGCGATGAGCGTGATCGTTTCTCGCGCTTTACCGGATGCGCGGGATGGGCTGAAACCTGTGCAACGTCGTCTGTTGTATGCCATGTATGACATGGGCTTGCGCCCTGATTCAGCCTATAAAAAATCGGCAAGGATCGTTGGTGAAGTGCTGGGCAAGTATCACCCGCACGGAGACCAGGCAGTATACGAGGCTATGGCGCGACTGGCGCAGGATTTTTCAATGCGAAACCTGCTGGTGGATGGACAGGGCAACTTTGGCAGTGTGGATGGCGATCCTCCGGCGGCCATGCGCTATACAGAAGCCCGTCTGACCTCCTTTTCCATGGAGATACTCAACCAGCTTGACCGGGATACGGTTGATTTTGGGCGCAATTTTGACGATTCCCTCGATGAACCTCTCGTGTTGCCTTCAGCTATCCCCAATATGCTGGTAAATGGTGCATCGGGGATTGCAGTGGGTATGGCAACCAGTATCCCACCGCATAACCTTGGTGAGGTCATAGACTCACTAAGCTACCTGTTGGAACACTGGCAGAAGATAGATGACATCACAGTGGGGGAATTAATGAAATTCATTCAGGGACCCGATTTTCCCACTGGCGGGATCATCCTGCAGGAGCACGAGCAGAATGAGTTGCTGGCGGCTTACGCCACCGGTAAAGGACGTATCACCCTGCGTGGGCGGTTAAACCTGGAGGAGATGTCGCGCGGTAAGAGCCGTATCATCATCACCGAACTTCCATATATGACCAATAAATCCGCGCTGATCGAGCGCATTGCTGAGTTGACAAGGGAAGGGCAGATCGAAGGGATATCCGATTTGCGTGACGAATCCGACAGGCAGGGTATGCGCATTGTGATCGAGTTGAACAAGGCCGCTGATGCGGATTCTGTATTGAGGGAATTATACAAACGCACTCCATTGCAGGTCACTTTTAGTATCAATCTTCTGGCTCTGGTCAATAATGAACCGCGATTGTTGACCTTAAAGCAGTCATTAAAGGTTTACCTGGAACACCGCATTGAAGTGGTCAAGCGCCGAAGTGAATATGACATGCGCAAAGCCCTGGAGCGGTTGCATATTCTTGAAGGATTGCGCATAGCATTACAGAATCTTGATGAAGTGATCACTGTGATCCGCCGCTCTGCGGATACGGATGATGCACGCGAAAAACTGATCAAGAAGTTCAAACTTACGGTGATCCAGGCGAATGCCATCCTCGATATGCCTTTAAAGCGGCTGGCGCAGCTGGAGCGTAAGAAGATAGAAGAGGAATACAAGAGTCTCGTGGCACTGGTCAAGGAATTGCAGGCGATCATAAAATCGCCCTTGAAACAAAGGCAAACGGTTGAAACTGAACTCAAAGAGATCAAAGCGAAATACAGCGACCGTCGGAAAACCCAGATCGTCTACCTAAAGCAGGGTAAGGTCGCCGCTGACCTTTTAACTGTCAAGGATGTCACGCCCGCTGAAAATGTGTGGGTAGTGATGACGGCCAATGGGACGATCGGTAAACTTGCCACTGATAAACCTCCTCGCATGAGCGGGAAAGACGCGCCGGTATTCCTGGTACGCACGGATTCACACCAGACGCTCTATCTGGTCAGTCGGAATGGATTGGCATCCGCCATATCTGTGCAAAGTGTACCTTCAATCGAAGAGGTGGGAGATGGGGTAAGTTTTGAGAAAGTGTCACCTTTACGTGAAGCGGGTTTCCCGGTGGCTATGTTCAGTCTCCCGTTGGGGAAGAAACAAATGGATCTATGCCTGGTTGGGATAACCAAACAGGGTTTGATTAAAAAATCCCTCGTCAGCGATTTGAAGGGTCCATCGTCTGACACTTTTACATTGGTTAAGGTCAATGATGACGATGAATTGGTCGAGGTGGGGCTTTACAACGACAAATCGCATTACCTTGTGGTGACCCGTAATGGCATGATCATCCGCTTTGATGGCAGCGAGGTGCGAGTGATGGGGTTGATCGCAGCCGGGGTAAATGCCATCAAGCTGGCTTCAACGGATGAAGTGGTGGGCATGACCGAACTGGCTGGTAAAGGGGAGGTGGTACTGGTCTCCTCCAGTGGCACCAGCTGGCGAATTGAGATGGAAAATATACCGGTTCAAGGACGTTATGGTCAGGGTGTGATCGGTTGCCGGCTTGAAAAAGGTGTTGAACTGGTGGGGGTTGTTTTTGGAAAGAAGAATTACCAGTTCGCGTTGAAGTTTAAGAAGGCTGCCGCGAAAGCCTGCCGGATCGATGATATCGGCATCAGCCGTAGAGCCGGTCGAGGTGAACAACTGGCGCAACCAGCTGCCGGTGACCGCATCACCAAAATAATCAAGGCTTTCGATTTCGGAGAGTAAGCAATACTAATTTCGGTTCAACTGATCGTGTAATAACAATAATGGTAGATCACCGTATTGTTTCGTATACCTATGGTGTCTTTTCCATCAGTAACGCTTCCTGTTTGCGCCTTGCACGTCCAGGTGTAATGGATGGTGTTGTCTTTCGTGGTCTTGGAAGTGACCTTGAAGACACCTCCCTTAAGTTCGGTCATGATGACCTGTTCGTAAAAAGCCTGGATATTCGCATCCCCCTGGATGGTTTGGCGAGGTGTGACGAGGACGGCGTTCTTTGCATAAATATCCAGGATTGAGGCGAACTGGCGTGAATTCAACGCTTGAAAAATTTTCGGCACCGGGTTAAACAGAACCGGTTGAGGGGTGTTGTCTGGCGGCCAGCTGTAGTTGGCAATTTGATTCCAGACTTCAACCAGCTTGGTGCGTGAATAATCCCACGAGTAAAAATTAACTCCTTTTAATCCCAGACTTTTGGCAGTATCCATAAATGTTTTTACTTCGCCGGCGGTGGGAGCCCAGCCGCTCTGCCCGAAAGCAGGACCGGTTGGAATAATGGGGCGATAAGGATTGATGTCTTTAAACTCGCTCACCGAGCGTTTAAGATCATAAGCCGCGTCGTGCGCCTGCATCCAGTACACCTGGGGCATGTTGTAATCGCATTTTTCCAGGAAAGCTACGTAAGGGAAGCTGCGGTGATAAGTCGGCCAGCGGAATGTGCTTAACGCGACCGGCGTGGAGGGAAGCCCCTTGCGCAGCTCGTTCATGAACGTTCGCGCGACCGCGTCTCTGCCGGCTTCTTTGTATTCAACCTCTGCGTCGATGACATAACCATCCAGCGAGAATCTTTTGGTTTGAGAAACGGCGATTTTCGCCTCACCCAATGGGTCGTACCCATACACATAATGCCAACCCCAAACCTGCAACCCTTTGGCGCGCAGGGCATCCACCACCGGAGCGACCAGGTCTTTTCCACTGGCGTCCACGTTATACGGCCGCGTGTCGTTGGCGATCTTGATCAGCACATGTGAAAAACCAGCAGCTTTTGCTGTATTGGCGATCGCTGCGGCATTCCCGCCTTCGCAGTTGGGAATTCGCCAGATCATCATCCCTTTTCCGGTTAGTGCCATTGAAGTCTCCTCTTTACACAGTGCTCAACCGAGCACCATTTATTCTATATTACCCGCAAGGCCGATCTGTGGAGCGATCTTACGCATGGCTTCGATCACGTTGCCACAATGTTCCCACAACGGCACGCCAAATTCTTCTGCGCCGCGCGCAATCTCCTCGCGATTCGCACCGGCAGCAAAGGCCCTGTCCTTCCATTTCTTTTTGATAGAACCCGGTTCAAGGTCATATAGCGAGCGTGAGGGACGGACCAGCGCTACAGCGGTGATCAGACCTGTGATCTCATCGCAGGCATAAAGCGCTTTGGCGAGTGTGCTGGTGCGGGGCAGGTTCAGGTGATCTCCGTGCGCCAGGATCGCCTGCACAATCTCTTCAGGCACACCTTTATCCCGCAAAATTAGCGCTCCATGGGCTGGATGTTGTTCAGCCGTCGGATGGATCTCCCAATCAAAATCGTGCAAAAGACCGGTCACTGCCCATTTCTCGACCGGTTCATTCAGTTTTTCAGCGTAATAGATCATGGCGGCTTCAACAGCCAGCATGTGATGGATCAGGTTCTCGTTCTTCACGTATTCCTTTACGATCGATAATGCTTCGCCGTGGTTCATAACCTTAGTTCCCATTCAAGGAATTTGAAAAGATCGGCTCTTTCTCACCCATCACCGGCAGTGGATGTGAGACCCACACCTGCCAGAGGGCAACCAGAGTGGCGGGAAGTTCCCGTGTGTTCCAAAAACGCAAGGAATGCGAATTGTAATCCCGCAGATCTGCCGAAACACCAGTCGCGTCAATCCCTATCCCTCGGCAGGTGAAGAGTGCCCGCGGCAGATGAAAATTTTGTGTGACCACCAATGCCTCTTCCAAACCAAAAATATGTCTTGCGCGGTAACAGGTATCATATGTTCGCCTGCCTGCGTAATCCAGCACGATCGCCTCTTCGGGTACACCCAAATCGAGAGCAAAGGTTTTCATTGCCGCCGGTTCGTTGTAGTCTTCAAAACGATTATCCCCGCTCATGAGCAGCTTCTCCACCTTTCCCTGCTGGTAAAGCTGTACTGCGGCGGTGACTCTGTCCTTGAGCACCGGGGAGGGCGTGCCATCCCGCTGTAAACCTGCTCCGAAAACAATGGCTGCTCTCGCGGACGGAGATTCCTCGACCGTGAAAATTTTCCCTGATGAGACGATTGCTGTGATCAGGCGGGGGATTCCAATGACGATAACCAGCAGGAGTATTATCCATAAGATTAGTTTAATTAAAATCATTAATATTTTCTTCAACATAGCAAGAATTGTACCAGTTTATCCTTTATGAGTTTTTGGGTGATTTGCAGGAGGTATCGGTCTTTTTGTGTTTTCAGAGTCTGAAGTTCCAGGTATACGACGCATATTTTTCACGGACAAGTTTCTTAGCCAGATCGATCTCCAGCGCTGAGGGTTGTTCCTCTATGAATGTGACGTTAAAAGTTTCGGAAAAACCCGCGATCATCGCATCGGCAACCTCTGGCCAGGCAGGTACATAACCAAGCAGCGTTTCCAGGTTTGTGGCGTGTGCAATGAGGTTTTCAGCGGCCGTTATCCTCCCTTTGTAGGGAAGGAGATTCAAGACATGGGTAATACGAGTGATGTCTCCTGAAATGGGGAGTGCCCCATGCTGCAATATTCCACCGTACTTCCTCGCCTGGGCAGACCCGATAAGTTTTTTTCCTCCGGCAGTGATCTCGTAATTCGAGGGGGTTTCAAAGCACACGGGATTCTGCACTCCGGAGGATGTTCTATTCGTATATGTACTGTCACCCTTTGCATCAACCCCAAGCCTCATCAGGGCTGCCAGCAAGGCCAGCGAGATCTTGCGGTAACTCTCCAGCAGGCTGCCCCCAAGCAGCGGGTCATCAAGCGGGGCAGTAACGGAATAGGTTAACTCATCGATGTGCAGGATCGCTCTTCCGCCTGTTGGGCGGCGCACCAATCCCCATCCTGCGTGGTCCAGCCTGGCCAGATCTACGTCCTTCACGGGTTGAGCGAAACCGAGGGACAATGTGGCGGGTTGCCAGGTGTAGAGCCTGAGTGTAGGAGGCGCTTTTTTTTCAGAGACCGACATCAGGAAAGCTTCATCCAGCGCCATGTTCCACTCGCCATTTTTACCTATTGGAGAACTTATCAATCGCCAATTTGTTTTCATGATCTAATCTCGTATTTTACTATGGAGAGGTAATGGTTCTTATGCAATTCAAATAATCATCCGGGATAATTAGGGCGTTGTTCCTTGACAAAACACCTTTAGCCGACTATCATTCAAGCAATTAATGATTACATGGCAGAAAAATTGCATTATTGGTGGGCGAATAGATGCTTTTAAAGACCACAACAAAATGATTATTTCTTTCGGCTTACTTAATCAATAGTAAGCCAGGTGTGATTTAAATCACTACATCATTAAAGGAGGATGAAAACCGGAAAACAAAATTACCCTGAATGTGTGTGCAGAATAAGTTCAACTTATCTGAAAAACAAAAAGAGGAGAAAAGAAATGACCAAAAAGTTGTTCCCCCTATTTAGCGTGTTGTTGATCGCAGCCATGGCCCTCGCCGCCTGCGCGCAGCCCGCCCCGACCGAAGCCCCTGCGGCCCCTGAAGCTCCTGTTGCTACAGAAGCTCCTGTTGCCACTGAGGCTCCTGCCGCGACCGAAGCCCCCGCTGCTGCGGAAGCTGTCACCATAAACCTTTGGACCAAAGAAGGCGAAGCCGATGGTGGTTTACAGTACGTGCAGGCATTAGCCGATGCCTACACCGCTGCCCACCCCGAAGTGACCTTCGTTGTGGTCAACAAAGAAGTTGAGACCCTGCGTGAAGACTTCCAGACCGCCAGCCTTGCTGGTGCCGCGCCTGAGCTTCTGTGGACCGTGTCCGATCATCTTGGACCCTTCACCACTGCTGACTTAATTCAGCCGGTCGATGGTCTCTTTGATCTGACCAAATTTGTTGGCAGCGCTACTGCCGCTGTGCAGAGCCCCGATGGACAGACCTGGGGTGTTCCCATTTCCAATGGCAACCACCTGATGCTCATCTACAACAAATCCCTGATGCCCGTTCCTCCTGCCAACACCGATGAACTGCTCTCCATGGGTGCTGAGTTCGTAGCCGCCAACCCCGGAAAATACGCCCTGGCATTCAACGAAACCGAAGCCTTCTGGTTCGTGCCCTGGCTGGGTGGTTTCAACGGCAAAGTCTTTGATGCTGATGGCAAGACCCCCACTCTGAACACTCCGGAAATGGTCGCTACCTTCAAATTCCTAAACCAACTCAAAGCTGCCAACATCATGCCCGCCGAAAGCAACTATGACATCATGGATGCCGCCCTCAAAGAAGGTACTGCTGCCATGATTATCAATGGTGACTGGTCGTTGGGTGGATACAAGGAAGCCCTCGGTGAGAACCTTGGTGTTGCCCCCATCCCGCAGGTTTCCGCTACCGGTACCTATCCTGCTCCTTACACATCTGGTGTCTTCTTCATGATCCCCAAGGAACTTGAGGGAGCTAAGCTTGCCGCAGTGGTTGATTTCGTCAATTTCGCGACCAGCTACGACAACCAGGTGGATATGGTCACCAAACTGACCCGTCTGCCCGCCCTGACCGAAGCCCTTGCGGCTGATGTCATCACCGGCGATCCCATCCTTGCCGGCTCCGCTGCTCAAATGAGCTACGGCACCCCCATGCCCACCGTTGTTGAAATGCGCTGTGTATGGGATGGCATCAAACCCGAACTCCTGCCCACATACGCTGGCACCACATCCCCAGAGGATGCAGCCAAGAATGCACAGGCAGCCGCAGAGACCTGTATCGCGGGCCTCGAGTAATTCCATCATGAGAAGGGTTGTCCTTCTCTAGAACAACTGCATACGCCGGGCTGCAAACCAGCCCGGCATATGCTATAAAAACAGACTGAACAAGGAGGAAAGCTCATGATCACATCAGAAGTGATCCTGAAAAGCCTCAGCGAAGTTGGCAGCACAACCCTATTGATCCTGGCGGGGACATTTGTAGTTGAGGCGCTGCTCTATCTGGTTTTAGTGAAGTGGCTTAAATACAAATACGCGCTTCCCTTCATGTTATTGGCTCCGGCTGCCATCGGTCTCATCGCTCTGGTTGTTTACCCGTTATTATGGGAATTGCGACTCTCATTTACCAATATGTCCTTAAGAGCCTTTAAAAACCCTGAGTTCATAGGCTTTAAGAACTATGTAAGGGTGTTTACAGAGCCGGTTCTCAAACAAAAGATGTTTTTCCCGCTTTTAGGACAGACAATTCTATGGACAGTGGTCAATATCACCTTTCACGTGGGCGGCGGGCTTTTCCTGGCCATGCTGCTCAACCGAAAGTTGAAATTTAAAGGCGTCTATCGTACCTTGCTCATCCTGCCCTGGGCCATCCCACAGGTTATTGCTGTGCTTGCCTGGCGCGGCGAATTTAATTTCTCCTACGGCTACTTTAATATTATTTTAACCAAATTAGGATTGGCACCTGTGCAATGGATGACCGATCCAACAGCTAACTTCATCGCCATGTGCCTCACTAACATCTGGCTGGGTATCCCATTCATGAGCGTCACACTTTTGGGGGGCTTACAAAGCATTTCCGCGGAGTATTACGAAGCGGCCGAAATGGATGGCGCGAATGGCTGGCAGCAATTCAAAAATATTACCTGGCCGCTGTTGCAGCCGGTGGTAACCCCTGCCATCCTTCTGGGCACCTTCTGGACTTTCAACAACTTCAATGTCCCATTCTTTATTAACCAAAATGAATTGGAATCCTCAGATATTATGGTGACCGGTCTGTTCAGAGCCGCCTTCCAATACAACCGCTACGGTTTCTCTGCCGCATTCGCATTTGTGATTTTTGCCATGCTCCTGCTCTTTACAGTGTTCTACACCCGGTATACAAAAACCTTGAAAGGAGCGTATGAATCATGAGCACATCCACTCTGACTTCTGACAAGGCAATTGTCGTTCCAAACCGAGCTAAAAGATCCTTCTTCAAAAGCGGCAGGGAAGATTCTCCCTTCAAGAGGATCGTTATTCACATTGTGCTGATCCTGGCCTGTATAGTCTCTGTTTTCCCGGTGTTGCGTGTACTGGCGGTTTCCTTGCGCCCCGGTGATCGCTTGATGTCCACTGATCTGGCCATCATCCCGCCGGATGCCACACTCGAATCCTATCGCATCGTTTTATTCGATAAACCTTTCCTGGGATGGGTATGGAATAGCTTGGCAATCACCATTTCAACTGCTTTGATCGGTGTGATCCTGGCTGCGACGGCTGCCTACGCCTTTTCACGTTGGAAGTTTCCCGGCCGTTCAGTAGGGCTCGTTTTCCTGCTGGCTACACAAATGATCCCAGCCTCCATGTTAATGATCCCCATATATATTCTGGCGATCAAACTGGGCATGGTGGGCACCTATAAAGGTCTGGTCATCGCGTATTGTGTCACTTCCATCCCATTCAGTGTCTGGATCCTCAAGGGTTATTTTGATACGATCCCGGCTGACCTGGAAGAGGCTGCCCGCATTGACGGGTGTTCACAGCTTCAAGCTTTCTGGCGTGTGTTGCTACCGCTTTCCACACCAGCGCTGGCGATCACCTTCCTTTTCAACTTCATGTCCGCATGGAATGAGTACCTGCTGGCAAGGGTTATGCTGGGTTCATCAGAGAGCCTTATGACATGGCCGCTCGGTTTACAACGGCTTCAGGGACAGTACGCGACCCAATGGGGTCAATTCTCAGCAGGTTCGATCCTGGTGATGATTCCTGTGGTGATCCTCTTCCTGTATTCCTCCAAGTACCTGATCTCAGGGTTAACGCTTGGAGGCGTTAAAGGTTAATCAATATTGATGGAAAGACAAAAAACACCCCGCTTTCTTCATTGAAAACGGGGTATTTTTAAGGAATAGAATTTTCGGGAGGTAAAACAAATATGAAAAACCTGATCAGGATCTTTTCATTGGTGCTCGTAGTTACTTTTATTTTGAGCGCCTGCAATACTCC
>MTKZ01126486.1_pt1 | contig 20936 bp, 11 predicted proteins | sample 1042781 | NCBI WGS metagenome assembly MTKZ01 (sample SAMN06212207, study PRJNA360539) | anaerobic digester metagenome | biome: Wastewater treatment plant; material: sludge; isolation source: anaerobic digester fed with sludge from wastewater treatment plant | place: Denmark: WWTP Viborg ... | reverse complement strand
TGTGCGGGTTTTCCCTTGGCAAGGCCCTGCAGGAAGTCTGCGAGTTGATGGACAAAGCTGTGCTCGTAGCCGATCTGCAGGCCGGGGACCCACCATTTCCCCATGTACGGGTGATCGCCATCAGTGACATGGATGCTGCGCCAGCCCCGCACCCGGCCTTCGTCGCGGTGATCGAAGTACTGCAGGCGATGCAGATCGTGCAGGTCCCAGAAAAGCGAGGCGTGCTCGCCGTTCATCTCAAACGTATAAAGTGCCTTGTGTCCGCGTGCGTAGCGGGTGGATTCGAACGTGGCCAGCGACCCGTTCTTAAACCGTGCCAGGAAAGCGCACGCGTCATCAATGCCCACCTTCTCGACCTTGCCGGTGATGGTGTGCTTGCGCTGCTTGACGAAGGTTTCCGTCATGGCGTTCACCTGGTCCATGACGCCGTTGAGCCAGAGCGCGGTGTCAATGCAGTGGGCCAGCAGGTCGCCCGCCACGCCGCTGCCGGCGACCTTCGCGTCCAAACGCCACAAAGACGGGCCGCCTTGGGGCAGGTCTTTTGAAATCGTCCAATCCTGCAGAAACTTCGCGCGGTAATGGAAAATGCGGCCGAGTCGGCCCTCATCAATGAGTTGTTTGGCCAGCGCCACCGCAGGGATGCGACGGTAATTGTAGGACACCAGATTGGGGACTCCAGCCTTCTCGACGGCCTGCACCATTTTCAGGGCCTCCGGACCGGTGCGTGCCAGCGGTTTCTCGCACAGAATCATCTTGCCGGTTTTGGCCGCCGCGACCGCGATTTCCCGGTGCATGTTGTTCGGCACGGTGATGTCAACAAGATCAATGTCCTTGCGGGCGATGAGCTTGCGCCAGTTGGTTTCGCAGGATTCGTAGCCCCACTTGGCTGCGAACGCCCGGGCCCTGGCCTCGTCGAGATCGCAGACGGCTTTGAGCACGAGCTGGTAATCGAGGTCAAAGAAGTTATTAACCCTGCGCGAGGCGTTCGAGTGCGTGCGGCCCATGAAGCCGCAGCCGATGAGTCCGACGTTGAGTTTCTTCATAACGTATGCGTGTTGGTTATCATTTGCAGCCCCACGTCTAGCGACTTCCGGCCTGGAGTTCAAGCTTTAGCTGGCCGACGATTTGCAGCGGGCTGCTTGGCCAATGTTCCGATCGGATGGCCTGCCTATGGGGAATAATTAAATGGGGCGGACAGGCAAGCCCTCGCGCCGAGAGAGACGCGAGCCGCACACGCGACAGGCGCTGACCCCAAACTGAATGCGGCTTTGCGCGGTTTATTTCCTTGTTCTCGGCTTGTCTGCCCGCAGCACGCGCAACGTGAAGCCGCGGCCGTTCTCGAACGGCTCGACAGTGGCGGTCACTTCAAGGACACGGTAGCGGACTGTGTTCAGACCATAAGATTTGTAAGTGCGGGCGAAGAGTTCGGTCTCCACGATGCCGGTCCAGTCGGCGATGGTGATGAACTTCATCGGCTCGCCGGTGACCTGGTGGAAGAGGCGCTGTTCGATGACCAGCCCGCAGGTGACGATTTGCTGGCCGACATGGTCGCCCAGGCGATTGATCGGGCAATAGGTGTCCCAGGCGATGTCGGGGAAAAGCTCCAGGGGATGGCCGCTGGCGGGGTAGCCGAGGAGTTCCTCTTCATCGCGCAGGCGTTGGAGGCGGGTGGGCTCGGCCAGCGGGACGGAGGGGAGGCGATCGAGGTTGGCTGGCGGCAGGAGCCAGAGCTGGGGATTTTCGATTTGCGATTTACGATTTACGGGTTGGGCCTGGCACAGGGATTTGAATGTCCAATATTGCGCGGTGCGGCTCTGGCTGAAGTCATCGAAGGCGCCAACGCGGATCAGCGCGTCCATTTCCTCGTTGAGCGGTCCGACACGCAGGAAGAAATCGGCCACGGAAGTGAACGGGCCGCGTCCGTGCTCGTGCAGGATGGTTTCGCTCGTGCGCTGCGTGAGGCCCTTGAGTTGCAGCAGGGGCGCGCGGATGGCCTTTTGGGTCGGGTGCGCTGTTACCAGCGCGCCAGGGGCTGGCGGCGCGCTGGCGGCAGAGCGCCCCGCCTCTACAACGGCAAACTCTGGTCCCGGCTGGTTTACAGACGGAGGCAACAACGGGATGCCGAGGCGGTGGCATTCGAGCACATAGACGAGCGGCGAATAGAAGCCTTTGCCGTTGGTCAGCACCGCGGCCATAAACTCCGCGGGATAATGCAGCTTGAGCCAGGCGGATTGATAAGCCTCGACGCCATAAGCTGTGCTGTGTGCTTTGCAGAAGGCGTAGCCGCGGAAGCCCGCTACAAGGTTCCAGACTTCGGCAATCTCCGCCTCCGTGCGACCGCGCTGGCGCGCGCAGTCGGCGAACTCGACTTGGATTTGGGCGATGACGTCGGTCTTCTCCTTGCCCAAAGCTCGGCGCAGGATGTCCGCCCGTCCGGGCGGCAAGCCGGCGAAGGCTTCGCAGATTTGCAGAATATGCTCCTCATAGACGACCAGCCCGCAAGTGCTGCGCAGGCATGCTTCGAGCGATGGATGGGGATAGCGCACGGGGCTGAGGCCTTGGGAACGAAGCGCAAACTCCGTCTTCTTGCACTCGTTGGCGGCGCCGGGGCGGATCACGGAGACGATGGCAATCAGGGTGTCAATGTCGCGCACATTGCACATCTTGCAGAGCGAGATCATGGCCGGGCTTTCGATGTGATGCACAGCCCGTGCCTGGCCGGAAGCGATCACTTCCCACACGCGCGGATCATCCCACGGCTCCAGGGCGCCGAGGTTGATGGGTGGAGATGGCAACTTCGAACCCTGGACCTTGAACCTTGAACTTTGAACTGACAACTTCACATCCCGCATCACCGCCAGCCCGCCCTGGGCCAGAATGTCCATCTTTACCAACCCTAGCGCTTCCACTGATTCCATGTCGAAGTGCGTCGTGGGGTAGCCTTTGGCGGAGATGAAGCAGGGGCTGAGTTCATTCATCGTNNAGTAGGGCTCTTCGGTCAACGGCAGGTCACGACACTCCGGCATGCCGGCGACCACTTCAGCCAGTTCGCCCACCCGCGAAAAGTGCGGCAGCCGCTCGGTGATGCGACGCACCTGGAACTCGGAGACCCCCAGCACCTTGGCCACTTCGGCAAAAGCACTGCGGGACTGGAAGGTGGAGAAGCCTCCCACAATAGCCGTCTGTTCCGGGCCGAAACGCTCGAAGATCAGATCAATGACGTCATCCTTGCGGTCGTGCGGGAAATCCACGTCAATGTCGGGCAGCTTATTAAGCGCCATGCGGTCCTTGTTGAGGAAGCGGCGGAAGTAGAGGTCGAAGCGGATGGGGCAGACCCCGCTAATCTCAAGGCAGTAGCAGGCGAGCGAGTCGGCCGCACTGCCGCGCGTGATCCATTCGATGCCACGGTGGCGGCATTGCTGCAGGATGTCCCACATGACGAGGAAGTACTCCTCGTAGCCCACGTCGGTAATAATGGACAGTTCCTGCTCGAGCTGCGGCCTGAGGCGGGCATGGTCATTCGGGTAACGGCGCCGAAGCCCCTCCATGACCAGCCGTCGCAGGAAGTCCGCCGGCGTGGAGCCATCCGCCGGCGTATAGCCGGGGAATTGCGGTTTGCCGAGAGAGAAAGTAAAAGAGCAGCGATCGGCAATCTCGCGGCTGTGCGCAAGTAACTCCGGGCGCGCCATGAGACATCGCTGCATCTCGGCCGGCGTCCGGAAATGATACTCCCCGCCCCGGCGCTTCTCGGGATGCGCCTGGCGCAGGAGTGTCAGGGTGCGAATGCTTTGCACCACGTCATATTTCCAGCGGTCGGCGGGCGATTCGTAGTGAATGGGAAACGAAGCGACGCAGGGCAGGGGAGCCGGACGCTGGTCGAAGGCGTCGGGACTATTGACTTCCAGGTAAAAGCGCCCCGGGAAGAACCGCGCCAGTTCGGCGGCCGGGCTGACCGCGAGCAGGCCGTCTGTTGGGGGCGAACATTGAACGTCGAACATCGAACGTTGAACCTTGAACTCCTGGCTCAGGATGCGGCAAAGGTTCTGATACCCCGTTTGATTCTCGACGTAGAGGCAGAGGCGTTGGCCGTTCCATTCGACCTCGGCGCCGATGATGGCTTTGATCCCTGCCGCGGTGGCCGCCGCGGCGAATTCCACCGCGCCATGCAGGTTGCGCTTGTCTGTCAAGGCAATGGCCGGCAGCGCGTGGCGCCTGGCCAGGTCAACAATCGCATTGATTGAAAGCGTGGAGTCCAGAAACGAGTAGTAGCTGTGGACGTTGAGCGGGACGTAGGGGGTTGTCTGTTTTGCTGGCGTGACTCGTCGAGCGGGTATCCCGGCCTCGATCCGAAATCGGAATTCTGCGCCGGGAGACGTGCTGGCGATTTGGCGCATTTTTGCTTCCGGTGGCAGGCGGACGGCGGAATGTCCCAAACGTTGCCGTTGCACAACGGCAAGCTGGCAGGGCGTCGGCGCGGTGGCAGTTGTGGGCGGGCGGGTACGATCTTCCCCCTCGCCCCGACCCTCTCCCTTGGGGAGAGGGAGACTCGTATCCCGTCTGTCGAACAGTCGCGGCGCTTTGGATTGATCAAGACGCGGGCTGCGGTGCTCCCTCTCCCCAAGGGAGAGGGGCGAGGTGAGGGGAAACGGTGCGGACGAAGATGGTCTCACGTCAGGCATATTAGGGATGCCCTGTGAGGGGTCTGCCCTGCTCTTGGCGCGCAGGATAAAATCATGCCCGCGCAGCACTGCGCCACGGCCATACTTCTCGCGCAAGGCATCCACCACATCAGCCAGGCGTTGCTGCGCCTCGTGTTGCCGGGCGGGCGCATCCAGGGCGAGCAAACCCCGGAAACGTCCGTCGTAGAGGTTCGAGAGCTTGAGCGAGACCAGCCGGAGGCTCACCCGCCGTTTCCATGCCCGGCGCAGGAGGCGGGTGATCTCGCCATAGATTTCCGTCTCCAAGTCCGTGGGTTCATCCAGGCTCGCACTGGCCTGCTCTTCGTCCATGTCGTTATAGCGGACCTTGACGGTGAGCGTGCGAATGCTCTTTCCATCCGCGCGCACTTTGGCCATGAGCCTATCCCCCATGCGCCGCAAAGTGGCTTCCAGAAATTCTTCGTCCGTGGTGTCTGCCGCGAAGGTTTCCTGCTCGCTGTAGGATTTGGCCGGGGCGCGCACAGGCACAACGGGCCGGTCGTCAATGCCGCGCGCAAAGTCGCGCAACTGGGGCGCCAGGCGGCCGACGATCATCCCCAGCGACTCGGCGGGTGTCTGCGCAATCTGGCCGATATGGACCAACCCGGCAGCATTCAACTGGCTCGCCGTCTTCGGGCCGACCCCGGGCAGCCACTGGTTGGGAAGTGGCGCCAGAAAGCCTGCCTCGTCCCCGGCTGGCACGCATTGAAAGGCGGCGGGCTTGTTTACCTTGGAAGCAATCTGGCTGATGAGCTTGTTGCTGCCGATGCCCTCGCTCACAGGCAGTCTGAGCGCCTGCCGGATAGCCCGGCGAATCGTGTCGGCAATGTTCAACGCCGGCTTGCGCGCTCCCGTCACATCGAAGTACCCCTCGTCAATCGAGCCGATCTCCACATCCGGCGTGAAGTCGTACGCGTAGGAAAACATCAGCCGGGAGAACAGCTCATACTTGTCGAAATCGCCCGGCAGCAAAATCAACCGAGGGCATAGTCGGCGCGCCAGGGAGGTGGGCATCGGTGTGTAGATCCCAAACTTGCGAGCCTCATACGAAGCCGAAGCAATGATTCCTCGCTTCTCGCCGCCAACCGCTATCGGCTTGCCTCGCAACCGCGGGTCCGCTGCCTGCTCTACCGAGGCGAAGAAGGCGTCGGCGTCCAAATGGACGATCGAACGCGGGAAGGACATAGTCGGCTCCGCTCATTTGCGCTTGCGAACCAGTGCGACCATGACGCCCTGGATTTGCAGTTCCTCCTGCGGAATAAGATTCGGGTAGCGGGGATTCTCCGCGCGCAAATACGGCTTGCCCCNNTGCCCCGCTGCATGAGAAACGTCTTGATCGTCACCTGCCCGTCAATCAGCGCGGCGACGACATCGCCAGTCCGCGGCTGCACGCCGTGCTCGATAATGGCAATGTCACCATCCACGATGTTCTTGCCGATCATCGAGTCCCCGCGCACTTTCAGACCAAAAGTCCGTGCTGTCGGCTTGATGCCAAGCGTATCCACGTCCATCAGCACGCAGCCTTCCTCCTCTTGCGCCGTGTCCTCGGGCAGCCCGGCGGGGATCGAGCCGTATATCGGCACCGACACCACCCGCGGCCGGAACCGGCTCTTGGGCGCGTTGGGAGCCACCACTTGGAGCGACCGGGCGCGACCGGGCAGGTTCTTCAGGAACCCCTTGGCCATCAACGCCTGCACATGCGCCAGCGCGGCATTCGGGCTGCGGAACCGAAAATGCGCGGCGATCTCCCGCAGGGTGGGCGTGAGCCCCGCGGAGTCCTGTTTCCCCTGAATAAACCCTAGAATCTGCTGCTGTCGTTCAGTAAGCTCATTCATACTGAACAAATGTCCAGCACCAGGGGCAATTTGTCAATCCCGTTAAGGAAGGACGGAGGAACTGCCGGGGTACTACCACCCGGCTCAGCGTCCCGATTCACGCTGGGCAATCCGTCTCCGGTTGCCTATTTTCCGAGCGTGAACCTGAGGCAAATCGCCGCGCACGCAGCCGCTGCGGCTCTGGCTGCTGTTCTGCTTGCCGCGCCTGGCTGCGCGACTCCCAGGGCGGCCAGCACCCGTGCCACCGACGAAACCGCTGCCGCCTATGCGCGCACGTTGGCGCATCTGATTGACCCCGCCAGCCTGGCAACGCTCCGTACGCCCCGCGCCGCAAATCCCCGCGTCCAGAAGGCCGTTTACTGGCTCAGCCGCGCCGCCTCGAACAATGTCCCCCAGGAAGTCGTCGTGGACCTCGCCGTCAAGCTGGTCGGCATGGAAGCGAAAGCGGCTAAGCTGACCAGGGGGGCGTTGCTCCGCAACCTCGACATCGCCGGCAGGCTCGGTTGCCTCGACGCGGAAGGTCTGGAGGAAATGCGGCATGGCAAGTCTGCCACCGTCCAGCGTGGCCCCTACGCCGGCGACCAGCTTTCAGTGGACCACATAATTCCGCGCTCCGTCTGTCCGGAACTGGACAACGTGATTTCCAATCTCGAACTCATGCCCCAGCGGCTGAATTCCCGCAAACGCGCGGCGGTCGGTGAGCGTCAGCTTGATCTCGCACGGAAACTCCATGCAGCGGGACTGCTCTCCGCCGAGGGGAAACAGGCGGTTGAAGCCTGTGCCGAGCAATAACCGGCCCGCCAAGGTTTGGGATGAATTACAATGCCCTGGGGTGTAACATAGTTCGCTATGAACAAGAGGATCGTATTGATTACAGGAGCGACGCGCGGCCTGGGCCGGGCAATGGCAAATGAGTTTGTTCGGCAGGGGCATACCGTTCTGGGCTGCGGGCGTTCTCAAGAGGCAATCGAGCAGCTCTGCCACCATGCTGGACCGCCGCATGACTTCGCGGAGGTGGATGTCACATCGGACGAACAAGTGAGGGCATGGGCCGTCCGGTTGCTCGGCTCCTACGGGCCGCCCGACCTTGTGCTCAACAACGCCGGCGTCATCAATCGGAACGCCCGATTGTGGGATGTGCCTGCGCAGGAGTTCGCGTGGGTGATGGACGTAAACATCAAGGGCATCGCCAATGTGATCCGCCACTTTGTGCCCGCCATGGTGCAGCGCAAGCGTGGTGTGATCGTGAACTTCAATTCCGGCTGGGGCCGGTCCGTGTCGGCCGACGTGGCGCCTTACTGTGCCAGCAAGTGGGCCGTCGAGGGGCTGACCCGCGCGTTCGCGCAAGAACTTCCTCGCGGCATGGCGGCGGTGGCCCTGAATCCGGGCATCATAAACACCGACATGCTCCAAACCTGCTTTGGCGGCTCAGCCTCGGGCTACCTGTCTCCAGCGGCATGGGCAACAAGCGCCGTGCCCTTCCTGCTGAACCTCGGCCCGCGCGATAACGGCCAATCGCTGACCGCGCCCGCCCCCTGAAGCGCATTGACGCGCGTTGCCGCTTTCCGTACCGTTCCTGCATGGCGAATGCGAAGAAAAAGAAGCCGCGGCGCAAGGCGCTCATGCTCGGCCTGGGCCTGGATTCCGATGGCCACAAGCGGCNNCCACAAGCGGCTCACCACCGGCCCCAACTTCATCCTGGCCGGCGGTTCGGAAGAGACCCACGATGTCATGACGGAGAAGGCGATCAAGATCAACGAGAAGCTCGCCGCCAAGGGCAAGCAACTGGAAGAGGTGACGCACGAGGAGTTCGATGAGATTGCCCACTCCGTCGGCCTCCATCGCCCGAGACCCAGCCAGGACTAACGATCGCCGCTCCCAGGGGTGCATCAATGTCAGGTGGGGACGCCTCGCCGATGCCTCCGTTCGTGCGCCTGAGATGGCGTAGAGACAGAACGGTGAGAATCCGTTCCCCTGCGGCGAAGAGTCGTGAGGTATCGAACCGTAACTGCGTCGCCGCAAGGTGGGGTGGAGAGCAACGGAACGAGAACGACCAGTCCGTAACACCGGGCTGCCGGGAGGCAGTCCACCGTGAACTCGAACGGAGTGTCTGGACCGAGCGCATGTTAAGGCGCCTCACGATAGGTGAGTCGGCAAACTGGGTCTGGTTCACGCGGGTGGACAAGATCTATGCGCCCGCCAATCTGCAAAGCGCCTTTGCGAAGGTGTAGCCCAAGGGCGGGAGCGCAGGGGCGGATGCCCAAACCGTGCGGCATTTCGCGCGGCACGCGGAGGTCGAACTGCAGTGACTGCACGAACAACCGCGGGAGGAGAAGTTTTGTCCGCAACCGGTTCGGCGGGCTTGGATAGCCAAGTCCGGCAGCAGAGAGAAGCGGTCGCTGGGCATTCCGGCGGTGCGCGGCCGCACGGTGCAGGAGGCGCTGTGGCGCGTGGACAGGTTGCTCAAGGCGGGTCACCACTGGGTGGTGGATGCCGACCTGAAAAGCAACTTGGACACCATTCCGCACCAACGGCTGTTGGCGCTGGTGAAACAGCGGGTGTGGCCGATGGGCGGGTGCTGGCGCTGGTGAAAGGCTAGTAAGGACATACCGACAATTTGTAGAACCTTATGGGTAGCCCTGAAGTGCTTGCATCATCCCACCAGTAGTTGGTCTCGGTCACCCAATTCGTGTACAGCGGCGTCCAGCAGCAGCACTGCTGGAGGTTAGTCGTGCCCCAGATTACGTGAGTGCTGCCAGGATTGCCCTCTATGGTCAACCGCGGCACCATGTTGGTAAGCCCCAGCGGCCACGGCCAAGGCCAGACCATTCTAATGTCCTTAATCCGGTCCGCTGCCAGCAGAGCCTGCGCCCAAGCCACAAGCGCGATGGTCACCAACAAGAGGAGCCAGCCGCGCCTCCAAAATCTCGTGGTCATAACCTCCGCGGTTAGTGTGCGGCCAAACAGCCTTAGAGGCTCACTGCGTTCGCCGAGCAATTCTTCGAACCAGAACCGGACCCAGAAGGCCGAGGGCGGTAGCGGAAGGCTCAGGGATCGGGCCGATGTTGAAGAAGGCTGAGTCACTCGGCTCCCACGACGGTACGATGTCCCAATTGCCGCCGCCGAGGTAGGTGCTGGTGGCATAGCCCTGGGTGACCTCATCCAGCAGCGTGATTTGCTCCCCGACGTTAGGCAGGCGGCCCAAGACGTTAAGGAGAATATCCGCGCCGGTGCTGGCCAGGGGCGCTTCGTCGGCCAGTGAGAAGATTCCGTCGGGGCCGGAGTACTCTGGCGGTGAAGTGAGCCCCGGAGGTTCGGTCCAAAGAGCACCATCGTGATTCAGAACCGTGCCGACAAACGTGTTTGTGAACAAGGATGGCGCATACAGCCGCGCCCCCGTGCCGGGCTCCAGCGTCAGGTTCACCGTCCAGGCGCCGGACTCGTACGTCGAGCCAGTGTCGAACGACAAAGTGCCCGGATTCCACAGCGACACGACAGTGCCCTCCGGTACCCCGTAAAAGATGGTGCCAAGTGTGTTGTCACCATAATCAAGCGGGTTTCCGAAAAGACTGTATCCCGGCAGAAAGGGGCAGTTAATATAGCCGACAGCGGCCTGAGCCAGATGTGTGATTCCGAGCATGAGAGAGAGGATGCCAACACGAGTGATTGCTTTCATAACAGACAGTTACGTTCCATGTTGCTAATGGTTGTTCTGCCGTCATCCAAGGTGGACTTGGAATGATCGTCACTTACCAGAAACCTGCGCACGTGGCAGAACAAAATGCAGGAAATCGCAGATACGAATTGACTCGCTCACGCAGCCTCCAAGGCGCGGGGTTCTTTGGAGGTGGCCAAGCCTCAATTGCAGGCAGATCCAACGGCACCCCGACCGGATAGAGATCCGCTCGCTCAGTTGAGCGTAACTGGGTCCCGGTCGGTGTCGTCCCAGGGCCAAAACGGTTATGTCCCGGTGTGGCTCCCGTGGGGATCGCTGCCCATGAGAGCCACACCGGGGNNCACCGGGGTGACACCGGCTCGACCGTAAGCTCTCACCGGCAAGAAGCGTTCGCCCATGAACCTGCTTCGTCTCGCCGCATATTCGAGGCAGCTCCAGCAATGGGTGGCACGCGCTCGAACCCACGCCGCGCCAAAATAGTGCTTGCTCAACCTGGCTGGCGCTGGTTCAATTCAAGTAGCAAAAGGGTATTATGAACGAATCTGCCAAACCACCTCTGCGCCTCGGTTTTCTTCCAACCTCAGACCAAGCTGGACGACGGCGGGCCAGCAGGCGGTTGGCTCGGCTAGCCCGCGCCTGTGAGCTCCGAGGGCTGGCATTGCGTGCGGGGGGTGATGTGTTTGGGGCAGCCTGGTTATGCACAATGCTGTTGGTTCAGGTGGAAACGACGGCTTGGGGGGCGCAGCGGCAGCGGCTGCGCGGGCATGTGCCGGCGGCGGTGAAGCGGGCGGAGGCATTGGAGCGGTTGCCGGCCACGAACCAGTTGGACCTGGCTATCGGCCTGCGCTTGCGCAACTCGGCAGCCCTGAACGAGCTGCTCGTGAAGATTTATGATCCGCTCTGCCCCGAGTATCGCCAATACCTGACCCCTGCAGAGTTCGCGGAGCGGTTTGGCCCGAGCCGCCAGGATTATGACGCGCTGATTGCGTTTGCCAGAGCGCGCGGCCTGCGGGTGGCCGGCACCCACCCCAACCGCACCCTGCTGGATGTGCGCGGGACGGTGGCGGACATCGAGAGGGCGTTCCGCATCAAGCTGCATTCCTACCGGCACCCGACCGAAGGGCGGAGGTTCCATGCGCCGGATACGGAACCGTCGCTCGATCTGACAGTGCCGGTGCTGATGGTCAGCGGCCTGGACAATTTCTCAGTGCCCCGGCCTGCCGGTGGGCGTTGGAAGCCCCTCAGCAGCACTGTGGACGCGACGTCTGGTGCGAAGCCTGCGGTAGCTGGCTCCGGCCCGCGCGGGCTTCTCATGGGGCGGGATTTCCGGGCGGCATACGTGCCGGGGGTTGCCCTGGACGGCGCTGGTCAGGCGGTTGGCCTGTTGCAGTTGGATGGCTATTACACCAATGATGTGCTCGCGTACCAGAACCTGGCCGGGTTGCCGAACGTCCCCATCACCAACGTGCTGGTGGATGGCTTTAGCGGCCGGCCCGGCTCCGGGAACATCGAGGTTGCCCTGGACATTGAGATGGCGATGTCCATGGCGCCGGGCTTGTCCAGAATCATCGTCTATCAGGGCCGACCGACCAGCAGCCCCTACACCGTCCTGAACCACATGGCCAATGACACCAATAGCCTGGGGCAGGTGGCGGCGCGGCAACTCAGCTCTTCCTGGATTTGGAACATACCTTCAACCGAGGCGCAGAACCAAGTGTTCCTCCAGTTTGCCGCGCAGGGGCAGTCGTTCTTTCAGGCTTCGGGGGATGATGGCGCCTATTGCGGAGCCGCCTGCCGCCCCTGGTCCCCAACGGAGAACCCCAATGTCACCGTAGTGGGCGGGACCTCGGTCACGACGAGCAGTCCGGGCGCAGCCTGGGTGTCGGAGGAGGTTTGGAGCTGGTTTCCCGGCGAGCCGGCGGCGAGCGGGGGCGGCTTTGGCACAAACTACGCCATCCCGGACTACCAACGAGGTATTGACATGACCGGTAACGGAGGCTCGACCACCCTGCGCAATAGCCCCGACGTGGCCTGTGTTGCGGACGGGATTTGGGTCATTGCCAACAACGGCATGCAATTCGACGGGGCTGGCACGAGCGCGGCGGCGCCGTTGTGGGCCGGGTTTGCCGCGTTGGTCAACCAGCAAGCGGCGGCCAATGGGCAACCCAGCATCGGTTTCATCAATCCCGCCATCTATGCCATCGGCAAGTCGTCAAGGTACGCCTCGGCTTTCCACGACACCACCACCGGCAACAACACCAATGCGTGCTGCGGTACCAACCGGTTCTTTGCCTGCCCCGGTTACGATCTCTGCACTGGCTGGGGTACGCCTGGCGGCAGCAACCTGATTGCCGCGCTTCTGGCGCCGCCGCCGGCGTTGCGCATCACCCCCGCCCTGCCCTTGGTCTTTACGGGGCCGCTGGGGGGTCCCTTCCGGCCGGCCGTGCAGAGCATCCGCCTCACCAACGACAGCAACGCCCCGTTGAACTGGACCTTGGCCAATGCCACTCCCTGGCTCGAGGTTTCGTCGGTTGGTGGCACGCTCACCAATGGCGGCTCGGCGGCCACAGTCAGCGTCACGCTGACTCCGGCGGCCAGCAGCCTCCCCCTCGGCAGTTACGCCGCTGCGCTGTGGTTTACGAATGTTAACCTCACCAACGCGAGTGATCGGATGGGCCAGAGCCGTGTGGTTAACCTGGACATCGTCGCGCCGCCCGTAATCACGGTGCAGCCCGCCAACCAGACCGTGCTGGAGGGGATGACGGCCGGCTTCAGTGTGGCCGTTGCCAATCACGCGTCGTTGTCCTGCCAGTGGCAATACGACAACGGGGTTTATGTGACCAACTTGAGCGATGGGGGCCGTATTTCCGGCGCCACGGCCAGCACCCTCTTGATTGCCAATGCCGCGCCCACTGATGCCGGGGCTTACTCAGTCATCGTGAGCAACGCCGCCGGGGCAAGCTCCAGCTCGCAGGCGTTCCTGGCGGTCTTCCCGTGGCGTCCGACCATCACCGCACNNGCACCATCACCGCACAGCCGACTAGTCAAACTGTGATGGCCGGGCAGACGGTCACATTCACGGTGACCGCTGTCGGAGATCAGCCCCTCTTCTATCTCTGGCAGCGGAACGGCAACGCCTTGAGCGACGGCGGAAACATCTCCGGCGCGGCCTCGAGCGCCCTGACCATCCACAGCCCCTCGTTGGCCGATGCCGCCACTTACTCCGTGACCGTGGGCAACGCGGACGGTCTTGCGACCAGCTCCGGCGCCGTGCTGACAGTGATTCCCATCACTGCGCCGGCGACCACGCTGACCACCGTGTATTCGTTCACGGGCGGCGCCGACGGCGCGAACCCGAACGCGCTGGTGCGGGCGGCCAACGGCAGCTTTTACGGCACGGCCCAGTGCGGCGGCACAGATTTTGCCGGCACGGTGTTTCAACTCTCCCCCAGCGGTTCGGTCACGCCTCTTTACTCCTTCACCGGCGGCGACGATGGGGCGACTCCTTGCGCCGCGCTGGCGCAAGGTCCGGATGGCAATTTCTACGGCACTACCTTCCAGGGCGGCACCTCGGACAACGGCACGGTCTTCCGCGTGACGCCCAGCGGCGTTCTGTCCAATTTGGTGTCGCTGAATATTACCAATGGCTCCTTCCCCTACTCCAGGCTGACGCTGGGGGCCGATTCCGACTTTTACGGCACGACGTATCAGGGCGGAGTGGAAAGCATTATCAGAGTGTTTAATCAGGACTGGTATGTGAAGCCAGGCACGGTCTTCAGGGTTTCCGCTGACGGCACCTTCGACCGGCTTTACCCGTTCACTGATGGCCTCGATGGTGGCTTCCCCGCCGCAGGGCTCTGGCGCGGGGACGATGGGTATTTCTACGGCAGCACCTACAACGGCGGCGCCAACGGCTACGGCACTATCTTCCAGATCACCGCCAGTGGCGTGCTCAAAAGCCTGGCGTCCTTCAATCGCACCAACGGTGCTTTTCCTTTAGCCGAGCTGGGGCAGGATCCGGCCGGGGATTTCTACGGCACGACCTCCGCTGGCGGCGCCTGGGACCATGGCACAGTATTCCGCATGTCCCCTGCGGGTGTGATCTATACGCTCTATTCGTTTGGCGGGGGCAGCGACGGGAGCTACCCGGCGGCTGCGCTGCTCCTGGCCCGTGACGGGAACTTCTACGGCTCTACCGCCTACGGGGGCGATTATGGTTATGGCACGGTGTTCCGAATAACACCCGGTGGCATCCTCACGACCCTGGTCGCGTTCGATGACTTTGCCGGCGCCAATCCCCAGGCGGTATTGACCGAAGATGCCGACGGCAGTCTGCTGGGCACAACGCAGAACGGCGGCGAGGACGACGCGGGCGTCATCTTTAGGCTTAGCTTCAGCGGCCCGCCCCAAATCACGGCCCAGCCCTCCAGCCGGACGGTGTATGTGGGAGACGACGTCGTATTGAGCGTGGCGGTTTCAGGGGCTCCGGACTTCAGCTATCAATGGCAGAAGAACGGCAGCAACCTGCCTGGCTCGACCGAACGGGTCCTGGCCCTCACCGCAGTGACCGCCACGGACGTGGGCACTTACTTTGTGACAGTGAGCAACTCGGAAGGTTCAACCAACAGTTCGGGCGCCATACTGACGGTCTTGTCTTCCCCGCCGGTGATTACCATGGCGCCGACCAACTTGGCGCCGGCCGCCTGCACCACCGTCTCGTTCAATGCCGCCGCGGAGGGCAACAAGCCTTTGTCCTATCAGTGGCGGAAGAACGGGACCAACGTCCTCGATTCCTGCAACGTCTCCGGCGCAACGAACAAGACGCTGGTCATCAGCAACGTCACCGAAGCCGACAACGGGACCTACACCATCGTCGTTACCAATGACCTTGATTCGGCCAACGCGAGCGCCACCCTGGTTCTCGTCCCCAAGACCGCGCCCTGCACCAGCCTGACCACGCGGCACTGGTTTACGGGTGGCGCGGATGGCCGATTGGCCAGTGGGCTGACACAGGGCACCAACGGCATTCTCTACGGGACAACCTATGCCGGTGGCACTTCGAATCTGGGCACAGTGTTCACTTTGGACACCAACGGCGCTTTTGCCACCCTGCTTTCGTTCACGGATGCCATTGGATCGGGTCCGACTGCCGCACCGGTGCAGGGGCCGGACGGCAGGTTCTACGGCACCACCACACGGGGCGGAGCGATCGGAGGCGGCACGGTCTACGCCGTGACCGCGGAAGGCATCCCCGCAACGCTTCACCCGTTTGCCGGCGATGCGGATGGCGCCTGGCCTTCCGGCCCGTTACTGCTGGGCGCCGACGGCAATTTCTACGGCACGACTGCCGCTGGCGGCTTGTCTGACTACGGAACCGTGTTCCGGATCACACCTGGCGGCGCCCTCACCAACCTGCACCGGTTCAACGGCGCGGACGGCAAGTTCCCGACCGGGGGCCTGGCGGTGGGGTGCGATGGCAGTTTCTACGGCCTGACATCTGAAGGGGGCGCGCATGAGAATGGCACCGTCTTCAGAGTCACCCCTGCCGGGGCACTCACTACGCTCTACTCATTTACCGGGGGCAACGATGGCTATGCGCCGGTCGGGGTGCTGGTGCGAGGCTCGGACTGCAATTTCTATGGTGCGACCAAATACAGCACCTGGAACGGCTTACCGTTTTACGGAACCGTCTTTAGGATCACCCCGAATGGAGCGCTGAGCACCCTGCACACCTTCGGTGATTTCATCCTTAAGGATGGCTTGTACCCTTATGCCGGCCTGCTGCAGAGCAAGGATGGGAACCTCTATGGCACCACTTACACCGACCGCCAGGGCGGCTATGGCACACTCTTCAGAATGGCCCCCGACGGCGGCGCGTTCAGCACGCTCGTTTATTTCGATGGCTGCAACGACGGCGCCCAGCCTCGGGCCGAGCTGATGGAGGACACGGACGGCAATTTGTATGGCACCACCACCGCCGGCGGGCCGTGCCAGGCCGGCCAGGGCACCATCTTCCGCCTCAGCATTGGTTGCGCGCCTGCGATCACGGCCCAACCCGCAAGTCAGGCGGCCGTTGTCGGCGCCCAGGCGCAATTCAGCGTGGCGGTCACGGGCTCTCGCCCCTTCTCCTATCAGTGGCGGCGTAACGGGACCAACCTGCTTGATGGCGGCAATGTCTCCGGCTCGACCAATCGCACTCTCAGCCTCACCAGCGTCTCGTTGGCTGATGCGGGCACCTATACTGTCAGCGTGAGCAACTCGCTGGGCTCTGTGACCAGCGCCACGGCGCGTTTGACCGCTGTATATCCTCCGGCTTTCCTCTCGGTCGTGAGGTCGAATTGTACGCTTGTGCTCACCTATAGCACCATGCCCGGCCAAAGGTACCGGCTCCAGTGCCAGGCCGACGCCACCGGCACCAACTGGTCCTATCTTGGCAGCTCCATATTCCCGACCAGCAACTCGGTCACCGCCTATGACAACGTCTGCACCAACCTCCACCGCTTCTACCGCGTCGTGCTCTTCCCGCAAGCTCAGTAAACCCGCACCTGCAAATAGCAGTTTACAGAGTGATCTGCGAGGCGCTCAGAGGCGGGGAGAAACAGAAACCCGAGCTCAGGCACCTGCCGCCCGGCGACGGGCGAGGGACTACTTCCTGGTCGCGGTCGCGCGCGCCAGGCGCTCCAGATCCCTGTTGCCGGGTTGCTCCGTCTTGGTTTTGTTGAGCCGCATGCTGCGTGCGTCTGCAACGCGCCAGGTTGCGGAGTGACCGTCGGCGAAATTCAGCGCGTAGCTGTAATTATGGCGAGCGGCTGAGATGGCCGGCCAATCAAACCAAATCTGGCCCTTTGGGTCGGTGACGAAGAAACCGTCATTGATGCTGCGCTGGTCTTCCTCCAACAGCACCCACATTTGCTCCGGATGCGGAATGTCTGCGCCCGTTGCATAAAACGGCACATAGTCACCTGCAGTACGCGGGATCGGGACGCTATTCAGGGGACGCGCGCCCATGAAGCAGTTCATCGAATAACTGCGCACGGTGGGAACCACCTTCCCGCCAATAGGGACACCCCGGTCAGCGGGACAATGATAAAGCGGCACGCTGTCGTTGTAAGGGAAGAGCTTGCCTTGGCGGATCAGGTCCGCATTGCCCGCGTCGCTGAGCTTGGTCATGTCACCCTTAACCCAGACCTCGGGGTTGTCCCCCTTTTCACCGGGGTAGGACTCGGCAATGTAATCGCTATTGTCATCCCGATACAGGGCCCACGCAAATCCCAATTGACGCAGGTTGGAAAGACACGTCGTGCGCTGTGCCTTTGTCTTGGCTTTGCTCAGGATGGGAAAAAGCAGGGCAGCCAAAACGGCAATCGTGGACACAACCGTCAGCAGCTCGAGGAGGCTGAACCCTCGAGGCTGAAACGATTTCCGCGAATTGGTGTTCGCTAAGGCGGCGATCATTGCCGTGTTCTTAAGGTAATCTAGCGCTGCGTCAGCCCAGTGCAAGCCTTTTCTGCCTTTTCTTGGCAGGGCGCAAGGCGGCCTCCAGTGAGACGAATGCGTTCGCCCGTAATTGGTTTCCGGGCATACAGGGTATGCAAAATCCAGCACATGGCGCCTGGCAAGCCTTGCGTCTCGCGCCCGTCTGGACGTTTCACCCGCCGCCCGGCGCGGCAGGCGGGCGGCATTTCGTGCCGTGCCAGGCCCATCCGGGCTCACCCCCCGGACCGGTCCGGTAGCACCTGGCTCCCACAGGGCTTAATAGCATTTCTATTGAGCCATGTGGGAGCCAGGTGGGAGCTATGTGGGAGCTACCCTCTGGCGCTACATGGGAGGGGCACGCCAAGGCCACCGGGCTGGCTTTCGGCTCCGGCTCGGCCACGCCGACACCGGCCAAAATCGGGGGGGCTTGCCTGACGCGCCCGTCGAGGAGCGTGTGACCTGGGTCTGATGCCTTGCCAGGCCGTCCATGTTACAAACCCGTCCCGGCCGAGGTCGCCAGCCTCTTCGCACTGCCTGGCAGGGATTGCCGGTTCAAATTCCATGCCTGCTTGGGCAACACAGCCAGTTTGAGCGCCCCAAAGCGCCACGGAAAAGGTTGACTCCACCCCCCTCTTCTGGCATGATTCGTACCATGCAGTGCCGGCAATTGCCCAACGTCCGGGCGGGCCGCTACCAGAGCGCTAGACTGCGTCACGCTGTGGGGGGCAGACTCGTGCCCCGGTGTGCCGAATGGAAGCGGGCTTTTGCTGAGGCGACGATGCGAAGAATGCAGAAAATGAAGGATCCGAGTGCAACCAACACAACGGTTAGGGGCCTTGGGGCCTACGCAGTGGGCGGCGCCGGATGCATCCGCCAGTCCATCACCACTGCGTGGCCGGTGTGCTGCCCTGTGATGAGCAGTGCGTGGCAACCTGACGTTTCGCGCTTGTGCCTCACCCTTCTGGCAGCAGCGGCAATCCTGTTCGCACCGGGCGCCGTGGCTCAGCAGAGCGCTTTCTCCGTCGCCTACACCACGCCTGCCGACGGGGCGACGCATGTGCCGGTGGAGGAGAATATCATTGTCAAGTTCAGCAGCCCGGTTGACCAGGCATCAGTGACCACGCAGTCGGTCCAGGTGAACGGTCGTCCGCTGGGTGAGATGGAGAATGGCGGGTTGGCCTTCCCGGAGGCGGATTCGGCGGTTGTGCTGTTCCGGNNCCGGATGAGGGGGAACACGGTGTACCAGATCTCGCTGGCTGCGAGCATCAAGGATACCAAGGGCAATGCGCTGGGGAAACCGTTCAGTTGGCGGTTTGCCACGGTGTCGCGAATCGGCCAGCCGGGGACGCCGGTGAAAATCTTTGCCCGTTATCCGCGGTATAATGATCAGCGGGTGCCCATTAACGCGCCGATCACCCTGGTCTTCACCACCGAAGTGGACCCGGCGTCACTATCAGCGGAGAGCGTTCGGGTTGTGCCAACATCCGGCGGCAGCCCGGTGCCGGGGAAGATCAGCATCCAGGGCCGGCGCGCGGTGTTCCGGCCGGATGCGCCGTTGAAGCCGCACCGGACCTACGAGGTCCAGATGGCGGCGGGGGTGAAAGCCATGTCGGGCCTCGCGAGCGAGCGCGAGGCGTCATGGCAGTTCACGACGGGTAAGGGCCCGAGCGAGGGCCCGGCCATTACCGAATGCTGGTATGAGAACTACCGGGATCGAGAGGGCCTGCGGATGGTGTTTCATGTCGCGGCGGAGAACCTGGTAAAAGTGGGGGCGGAGACGGATAAGGCCGCGCGGGCAACCCAAATGCCGGGGGCGAGCGGCACCCTGAAGGCGGTGGTGGTATCGCTCAACGGGCTGGTGCCGCAGCAGCCGCTCAGCACGCCGACGATGAACCAGGCCAAGGATATGCCGGTGACCACGGGGGTGCCGGAGACGGTGGTGTATGCGGCTTACACGCACGGGGGCGGCAGCGGTCAAGGCAACAGCGTCGGTGGCAACAGTTGGAAGGACCCGGCGATGGAGCCGGTGAACGCGGCGGTGGCGGCGGCGCTAGGCGGGGCCGAGGCGGTGACGTTGTATGACGTTGGCGATCTGGTCGAGCATGGAGATGAAGTGCGGGGGGATGGCGTTTACTCGGGACGATTGGCTTTGGGCAAGGAGTTTCCGGCCGGGCAGGCGCTGATCGCGTTTTCGATTCTACGGCCGGACGGGAGCCGCACCGAGCCGGTCACAATGTCCTTGTATGTTCTGTCGCCCGCGGCGGCGGTGGAGTCGGTCATAGAGGCGAAATAAGGAAGGAGTCTGAGTATGCAGCAACCTGTTTTTCCAGATGTTAGGTTTTTCGGATGGAGGAATCACACCATGAAGAAGGCACGTTACGCACTTAAGAAGGCCCCGCGTTTGGCGGTGGGCGTGTTGACCGCGGCGGTCTTGCTGGCGGACACCGTCACGGTTCACGCGGGCGGCGCCTGGAGTTCCTGCACACGCACCACTTCGGCGGGCGGCTGGGCGGTCTACGACGGGGGCTGCTACTGCCCCACCATCTGGGTAGGCTGGGGCAGCAACGGCGCCGACCGCGCCCGGTGGAGCACGAGCAGTGCTGGAGTCGCGCGAGATATGTTCATGACCTACCGACACGGGTTCGGCAGACGCAGCAACGGCGACTACAGTGCCGACCAATGGTCCTACGCCGAAGGTTCGTACAATGGATCGTACGGTGCCGACCAGTCCGGCTCGGGTTGCGTGGAATCCACACTGAATGCGCGGGCAAGCTACTGGGGCGACGACTGGCTGGAGGTTGGGTCGGACGGCGGCGGTAGCAGGGACACTGTTGCGGACTGGGCCAAGTTCTACCCGGAACTGGACGCCATCTATGCCGGAAAGTCCTATGAGAGCTACATGTATGCCGGCAACGTTTACCAGTGGAGTTACTCCATGAATAACCCGAGTTCAGCTTGGTGGAGCTGGGGAAGCAATATCAAGTTTGCTCACACGGGTGGAGTAACCGAAGGACCCGGCTGGTACGCGGGCGGGCGGGTAAACCACTCGCCCGGGACGGGCCCGGGCGGGACTATGACCGTGTACTTTAACATGCGGCCTACCACGACTGGTGACTACAATGAAGACTTCCAGATGGTATATGAGGGCACCTCCTGGTTCGGCGACAAGTGGAACTTTAGCAACGGCGGCATGCGCACTTGGACGCGGCTCAGCCGCAAGGCGCCGGGCGCGACGGACGGCTGGGACAACGG
>MTKZ01024984.1_pt1 | contig 20940 bp, 21 predicted proteins | sample 1042781 | NCBI WGS metagenome assembly MTKZ01 (sample SAMN06212207, study PRJNA360539) | anaerobic digester metagenome | biome: Wastewater treatment plant; material: sludge; isolation source: anaerobic digester fed with sludge from wastewater treatment plant | place: Denmark: WWTP Viborg ... | reverse complement strand
CCGCCGGCTGATCCAGATCGTGTTCGGCCTGTCGATCGCATTTGCCGCCTCGAGCTTCTTCCTATCGTTCTTCTCCTTCGGCGGCGGCGTGGTGGTTTGATGGATGAACCGGTCACAGGTTTTGTCGTGCCCGTTCACCGCGCACTCACTGAGCCGATTCTGATGGGCGGCGCGCCGCGGTCCGTCGCGATCGTGAACGGCACGCTTGCTGCGGCCCTTGGACTTGGATTGCGGCTCTGGATCGCGGGTCTCATCCTCTGGTTCATCGGCCACATGGCCGCCGTCTGGGCCGCCAAGCGCGATCCCGCATTTGTCGATGTCGTGCGCCGACATCTGCGCATTCCCAGCCACCTCAACACCTGAGCGCTCCGCCATGATGAACCTTGCCGAATATCGTCATTCCAACGCGCGTCTCGCCGACTTCCTGCCCTGGGCAGCTCTCGTCGACGAGGGAATCATCCTGAACAAGGATGGTTCTTTCCAACGGACAGCAAAGTTCCGGGGACCTGACCTCGACAGCGCGGTGCCGGCCGAACTCGTTGCCGTCGCCGGTCGTCTGAACAACGCCTTGCGCCGCCTCGGATCCGGCTGGGCCGTGTTCGTTGAGGCGCAGCGTCATTCTGCGGGCGCTTATCCTCCAAACACCTTTCCGGATGTCGCGTCTGCGCTGGTCGATGCCGAACGCAGAGCGCAATTCGAGGAGGCAGGTGCCCACTACGAGTCCAGTTATTTCCTGACCTTCCTCTATCTGCCGCCGGAGGAGGGAGCGGCTAAGGCGGAGCGATTGCTCTATGAAGGTCGCGACCGCACCGTTGGAGCAGATGCCCGGGAGGTGTTGCGCGGCTTTATCGATCAAACCAACCGCGTGCTGCAACTCGTCGAAGGGTTCATGCCGGATTGCGCCTGGCTCGATGATCAGGCCACGCTGACCTATCTGCACTCGACGATCTCGACTAAGCGTCACCGCGTTCGCGTGCCCGAAATTCCCATGTACATCGATGCGCTTTTGGCCGACCAGCCACTGACCGGCGGGCTTGAGCCGATGCTGGGTTCAGCGAACGTGCGGGTCTTGACGATTGTCGGCTTTCCGGGCGCGACGACCCCGGGGGTCCTGGACGACCTGAATCGCCTGGCATTCTCGTATCGTTGGTCGACGCGCGCAATCATGCTCGACAAGACCGATGCCACCAAGCTGCTGACCAAGATTCGGCGGCAGTGGTTCGCCAAGCGAAAATCCATTGGCGCCATTCTCAAGGAGGTCATGACCAACGAGGCGTCGACGCTGCTCGATACCGACGCCCACAACAAGGCGATCGACGCCGACGCGGCGTTGCAGGAACTGGGGTCGGATCAGATCGGACAAGCCTTTGTTACGGCCACCCTCACTGTGTGGGACCGAGATCCCAACGCTGCCGATGAAAAGCTGAGGCTGGTCGAGAAGGTCATTCAGGGCCGCGATTTCACCTGCATGATCGAGACGGTGAACGCTGTCGAAGCCTGGCTCGGTAGCCTGCCGGGACATGTCTATGCGAATGTGCGGCAGCCACCGGTCTCGACGCTCAACCTCGCCCATATGATTCCGATGTCAGCCGTGTGGGCCGGTGAGGCGAGGGATCTGCACTTCAAGGCGCCGGCACTCCTGTTTGGCAAGACTGAGGGATCGACGCCCTTCCGATTCTCTCTCCACGTCGGCGACGTCGGCCACACCCTCGTGGTGGGCCCGACCGGCGCCGGAAAATCCGTTTTGCTGGCTCTGATGGCGTTGCAATTCCGCCGTTATCCGAACTCTCAGGTCTTTGCGTTCGACTTCGGCGGTTCAATTCGGGCGGCTGCGCTCGCCATGGGTGGCGACTGGCATGATCTCGGCGGTGCATTGTCAGACGGGGACGAAAACCCCGTCGCCCTGCAGCCGCTGGCCTGGATTGAGGATCCTTCCGAGCGCGGATGGGCGACGGAATGGATCGGCGCGATCCTGGCACGGGAAAAGGTCGAGATCACCCCGGAGGTCAAGGATCATCTGTGGTCGGCACTGACATCTCTCGCTTCGGCGCCGAGGGAGGAGCGGACCCTGACGGGCTTGTCAGTCCTGCTCCAATCGAACTCTCTGAAACGCGCCTTGCAACCTTATTGCCTCGGCGGACCTTCCGGGCGCTTGCTCGACGCCGAATTCGAGCGCCTTGGCGAAGCCTCGGTCCAGGCGTTTGAGACCGAAGGTTTGATTGGAACGGGTGCTGCGCCGGCCGTGCTGTCGTACCTCTTCCATCGCATCGGGGGCCGTCTCGACGGCCGGCCTACACTCCTTATTGTCGATGAAGGTTGGCTTGCCCTCGATGACGAGGATTTTGCGGGGCAACTCCGGGAATGGCTGAAGACGCTTCGGAAGAAGAACGCGTCCGTCATCTTCGCCACACAGTCGCTTTCTGACATTGATGGCTCCGCGATAGCACCGGCGATCATCGAAAGCTGCCCGACGCGCCTGTTGCTGCCGAACGAACGGGCGATCGAACCGCAGATCACCGCCATCTACCGCCGCTTCGGACTCAACGATCGCCAGATCGAACTTCTGAGCCGGGCAACGCCAAAGCGCGACTACTATTGCCAGTCTCGTCGCGGCAACCGGATGTTCGAACTTGGCCTTGGTGAGGTTGCGCTCGCCTTCACCGCAGCCTCTTCCAAGACAGACCAGGCAGCCATCGCGCAGCTCCTTGCCGAACATGGACCTGACGGCTTCGTGCCCGCCTGGCTCCAGCACCGCGGCGTCGCCTGGGCCCTCGACCTGATCCCCAACCTCGTCAATCTGGAGAAATCGCAATGAGACCTCTTGGCCTATTGGCGACCACGGCCGCCTTCGCGCTGCTGCTTGGCGTCACGGTGCCTGCACGGGCGCTGATCGTCTTTGACCCCACCAACTACGTCCAGAATGTCCTGACGGCCGCGCGGGAGCTCCAGCAGGTTAATAATCAGATCACCTCGTTGCAGAACGAGGCACAGATGCTGATCAATCAGGCAAGGAATTTGGCAAGCCTGCCGTATTCATCGCTGCAGCAACTGCAATCATCGATCCAGCGGACCCAGCAATTGCTGGCCCAGGCCCAGCGGATCGCCTACGACGTTCAGCAGATTGATCATGCCTTCTCGACAAGTTACGCGCCAGCGACCAGCAGCCAATCGAACCAGTTGCTGATCTCCAACGCTCAGTCACGTTGGCAGAATTCCTATGCCGCAACGCAAGACGCGCTTCGCGTCCAGGCGGGCATTGTTGGCAACCTCGACACCAATCGCATCCAGACATCCGCGCTCGTAACGTCAAGCCAGGGTGCCAGCGGCGCGCTGCAGGCAACGCAGGCTGGCAATCAGATTCTCGCGCTGAACGCGCAGCAGCTCGCCGACCTCACCGCCGTCGTGACGGCGCAAGGTCGGGCGCAGAGCCTTGAAGCGGCTCAGCGCGCCTCGGCCCAGGATCAGGGACGAGAACAGCTTCGTCGGTTCCTGACTCCGGGACAGGGCTATCAGTCATCCAACGTACAGATGTTCCACTGATGACGGACATAAGGGCATTCAAGGCGTTGTCGCTGCTTACGACAATCGGCGTGTTGGTCGTCACTGCCTGCACGATTCAGCTTCGCGGTGGTGACGAGCAGCCCGCGCTGCCGAAGGCCGCGCAGACGACAGATGCAACCAGCTCTGACCTCGCACGCTGCCGCAGCGTCACTGCGGAGGAAACGGCAGGTTATCAGCATTGCAGGCAGGTCTGGGCCGAAAACCGGCGACGCTTCTTGGCCAAGAAATCTGGTGCCGCGGTTCGTGGCCAAGAAGAACCCGCCGCTGCGTTGGCGCCGGCCCCAAAGGATCAGAGCCGGATCCCGCAGGGATATCTGCTACCGGCGACACCTGAGGCGAGCAAGCCATGACGGGTACGGGGATTATCGACCAATTCCTGGAAACGTTCACGCGATATATCGACAACGGCTTCGGCCTGCTCGGTAGCGACGTCGGCTATCTCGCAACGACCCTTGCCGCGATCGACATCACGCTTGCTGCGTTGTTCTGGAGTTGGGGGCCGGACGAAGACATCGTCGCGCGCCTCGTCAAGAAGACGCTCTTTGTAGGCGTCTTTGCCTATCTAATCGGTAATTGGAACAGTCTGGCACGCATCGTTTTCGAGAGCTTTGCCGGCCTTGGGCTAAAAGCATCAGGCGCAAGTCTCTCCGCGTCGGACTTCCTTCGGCCGGGAAAGATCGCTCAAGTCGGACTTGACGCTGGCCGACCGCTGCTCGATTCGATCTCCAATCTGATGGGCTACATCAGTTTCTTCGAGAATTTCGTCCAGATCGTCGTTCTCCTGTTTGCCTGGATCGTGGTGCTGCTCGCCTTCTTCATTCTGGCGATCCAACTCTTCGTCACCCTGATCGAGTTCAAACTCACGACGCTGGCCGGCTTCGTGCTCATTCCCTTTGGGTTGTTTGGCAAGACAGCCTTCGCGGCAGAGCGGGTCTTGGGCAACGTCATCTCTTCAGGGATCAAGGTCTTGGTCCTGGCCGCCATCGTCGGCATCGGCTCGACTTTGTTCTCGCAGTTCACCGCTGGCTTTGGTGGCAATCAGCCGACCATAGAAGACGCGATGACCCTGGTCCTTGCGGCGCTCTCCTTGCTTGGCCTGGGCATCTTCGGTCCTGGAATCGCCAACGGCCTGGTGTCGGGTGGGCCTCAGCTCGGTGCCGGTGCCGCGGTTGGAACAGGCCTTGCTGCCGGTGGCATTGTTGCGGCGGGCGCGGGTCTTGCCGNNACGCGGTGGTGGCGCTGTCATAAGGGGAGCGTCAGCCGCCTATCGAAGCGGCGGCCTTGCTGGCGTCGCTGAGGCGGGCAGCTCGGCTGCCATGAGTCCATTGCGTCGTGCAGCGGCTGCCTTCGGGGGCGAGCAAGCTGGCGAGCAGGCCGCAAGCGCTTCGGCCGAAGGGCTGCCCGATTGGGCGCGCCGCATGAAGCGCGCCGAGACTATTCGGCATGGTGCCTCGGCTGCTGGTCACGTCCGCTCGGGCGATCATGGTGGCAGCGGCTCCTCCGTCGATTTGTCCGAAGGAGAGCGCTGAGACGCATCACCGCACTTTCGCCACCCGCCACGCGGCAGCGCCTCAAACCCAGACACTACACGGCTCAAAGCCGATCACTTGATCTCAGGGGCAATCATCAATGATCAAACGACCATTAGTTCACTACGGGCGCATGCCCGAACCGATCACGCCTTATCAAAAAGCAGCCCAAGTTTGGGACGAACGCATTGGATCCGCCCGCGTGCAAGCCAAAAACTGGCGGCTGATGGCGTTCGGTTGTCTCATACTGTCAGCCGGTCTCGCTGGTGGGTTGGTCTGGCAATCAAGCCATGGGTCGATCACGCCCTGGGTGGTCGAAGTCGACCATCTTGGCCAAGCCCAGAGGGTTGCGCCGGCCAACTTCGACTATCAACCGACTGATGCGCAGATCGCCTACCATCTGGCGCGCTTTATCGAGGATGTCAGAGGTCTGCCGGCCGACGGCATCGTTCTACGCCAAAACTGGCTCCGGGCCTATGATTTTACGACCGATCGCGGCGCCGCTGCGCTCAACGACTACGCGCGGAACAATGACCCCTTTGCCAAGCTCGGTAAGGCGCAAATCTCCGTCGACGTCTCGAGCGTCATTCGCGCGTCGTCGGAAAGCTTTCGGGTCGCATGGACCCAGCGCACCTATGACAACGGTTCGCTGAGCTCGACCGAACGCTGGACCGCAATTCTCACCATCGTGATCGAGATGCCCCGCGATGCCGAACGCCTGCGCAAGAATCCCCTTGGCGTTTACGTCCGCGCCATCAACTGGTCAAAGGAGTTGAGTCAGTGACCAAGACGCCGTTTGACGTTTATTCGAAGCGCCCCGCCCCGGACTGCGGGATCGGTCCCACTTGGCCCGCGTTCTTGACCGCGAAGCGAGCAGTTTTGTTTGCTCTCCTGCTTGGTTCCTCGGCGCTCGGTGGGTGCGCGACCTACATTCCTCCGGAGATCAGCTATGACGCCGAAGTGCCTCCGTTACCGGCTACGCCGGTGGCTCTCGACGACAGATCGCGACCGCTTCACATTCCACCCCTCTGGAAGCCGGCTCTCGGCGGCAAGTCGGGAGGGAAGGAAGACGCTGAACCTGTGAGCCGGGTTGAGACAGCAAATAGCGCGGCCCGGGTCGAACCGCGCAAGCGAGGGTATTTCAACGCAGCGCAAATCTACGCCTACAGTCCTGGGGCGCTCTATCAGATTTACGCCGCGCCGGGGCAGATCACGGATATCGCGCTCGAGGAGGGAGAACTTTTGACGGGATCAGGGCCGATCGCGGCCGGAGATACCGTACGCTGGGTCGTGGGCGATACCGAGAGCGGGAGCGGCGACACACGGCGCGTCCATATCCTGGTCAAGCCGACCCGAGCCTCGATCGAGACCAACCTGGTGGTCAATACTGACCGGCGCACCTACCTGATTGAGCTCCGCTCTCGCGAGCGGCCGTACATGCCATCCGTTGCTTGGTACTATCCTGAGACGGTACGCGAACGGTCGCGTTCAGCTGCTCTGAAGCCCGTTCTTCCGGACCCAGCGCAGCGTATCTCCCGCTATTCCATCGAAGGCGACAGTCCTCCCTGGCGGCCGCTAGCCGCATATGACGATGGCCGCAAGGTCTACGTCGAATTCCCGCTCGGCATCGTGCAGGGCGAAATGCCTCCGCTCTTTGTCATCGGCCCAGACGGCAAGACAGAACTCGTCAACTATCGCGCCTACGGCAATGTGTTGATCGTCGATCGGCTGTTTGCGGCCGCCGAACTCCGGCTCGGCGGTGAGCACCAGCAGAAGGTCAGGATTGTCAGGACCGACGGGAGACCGTCGTCATGAACACCCGGAATGAAAACGATCACGAGCAAGCAGTTCCGCCGGAGACACAAGCGGAGCAGTCCGAAAGTTTCCGCTTGAGAGCGGAGCATCCGCGCGTGACGCGGTTGGCATGGAAGGTCTTGGCTGGCGGGAGCGCGGTTGCCCGCTTTGTTATCGGCGGAGCAGTGTTGTGGTCACTTCAGAGCAATCGTGCTCGAAATCAGGCGGCCGATGAGCTTTACAGCACCGACCATCACAATGTTGCCGACGGCATTACGACCCTGCCGAAGGACTATGCTGGCGTTCCGCGCCAGCCAATCCCGCAGCTTGGTCCGCCGCTCCCCGGTGACCTCGGTCGACCGATCCTTGCCGCTCAAGGCCAGTCGCCGACGAGCGGCGCTGATCCGGACCAGCAGCGCCGGGATCAGGAGACCGAAGCAGCCCGCATCAGTCATCTGTTCGCTTCGACCAATGGACGAGAAGTGCGTCCGTCCGCGACTGCGGCTGTTGGAAGCGAGCGGGTCGTGCCACCGAACGCAACGAGCACCGGCGACGATGGATCTGTGCAAAACGGTCAGGACCGGAAGCTTGCCTTCGTCAACGCCTCTGTGGACCGTCGCACGGTAAGCCCTGACCGCATCACCAGGCCGGCCTCACCGTATGTCGTGCAGGCTGGGACGGTCATTCCGGGTGCCCTGATCACCGGGATCCGATCAGACCTTCCGGGCCAGGTTACAGCGCAGGTAACCGAAAATGTTTTTGATACCCCGACCGGCCGCTTTCTGCTTGTGCCTCAGGGAGCGCGTCTGATCGGCATCTACGATAGCCAGGTCACTTTCGGCCAGTCCCGCGTCCTGCTCGTCTGGACCCGGCTGATCATGCCGAACGGACGTTCTATCGTTCTCGAGCGGCAGCCTGGCGTTGACGCTGCCGGGTATGCAGGCCTCGAAGACCAGGTCGACAATCACTGGGGTGAGCTGTTCAAGGCTGCGGCCCTAAGACGTTTCTGGCGGTCGGGACCGAACTGGGTGCCGGCTCGGACACCAACAGCAACGACAGCGCAATTATCCAGGCCTTGCGACACGGCGCCTCGGACTCACTGAATCAAACCGGACAACAGGTGGTTCGGCGCAGTCTCAACATCCAGCCGACCCTGACGATCCGCCCGGGTTTTCCGGTTCGTGTCATCGTCAACCGGGATCTCCGCCTCGAGCCTTACACAGGATGACAACCTCAATGACGAAGCTGAAGATCGCCGCCGTCCCAGACGACAAGCCGGTGAAGGTGACCGCGGAGTTGCCTGCATCCGTCCACCGGGACCTTGCTGCGTACGCGGAGGCAATCGCGCGTGAAACGGGTCAGCGCGCCGATCCAACAAAATTGATCGCGCCGATGCTGGCGCGGTTCATGGCGGCTGACCGAGGATTCGCCCGTCTACGACGCGCGTGTCAATCGCCGAGAGATGGGGAGGAATAGCGCTCCGCCAGCATTTCGAGAAAGCGGTTGAGGGCTGGATTCTCGTTGTCAGCGCACCAGTGTGCAGAAAAGCCGATATGGCTTGATCCTGTCCCGTCCCGTAGTTCGCGATATTTCAGTCCGGCGAAACTCGCGCCCATATCGGACTCCATGACGAGGCTAATGCCTAGTTTCATACTGACGAGACCCTTGATCATGCTTCGGCTGACGTCGTGTCGGTCGATCTTGGGCCGATCGTCCGTAGATACAAATTTCGATATGATGAGATCTTCAAACTCGCGGCTGGAATCGTGATGGCTTAGTAGTACGGTTTCGTCGCGAAGATCGGTCCAATAAACCGCGTCGCGCGCCGCCAAAGGGTGATCCTCAGGCAATGCAACGAGGACGCGTTCGCTCCAGACCCTGAGCGTCTTGTTGTCCGATGATGGCGTGTCGCTCGTAACGATGAGAACGTCGAGTGTTCCGCTCCGGAGCGCGTTCATAAGCAAAGTGCGCGGCCGTTCGGCTATAGCGAGTTCGATCCGAGGAAATCTCGTTCTAAAGTCGAGGAGGGTAGTCCGCAGATTGCCTGCTGAAAGAGACGTGCAGAAGCCGACCGAAAGGTGGCCAGTTTCGCCACGACCAATTGATCTGCCGGTTGCAACGAGTGTATCAACCTGCTCCAGCACCATTCTTGCGATCCGCACGACTACTTTACCAGCAAGTGTTGGCTGGACTCCCGCGGTCGACCGCTCAAACAAGCTGGTCCCGACTAGGCGCTCGAGTTGGCCAATGGAGCGGCTCACGACAGAATGTGGAATGGAAAGTAATTCAGCGGCTTGCCGAAGACTTCCACAGTCGTTGGCAACGACTGCAAACCGAAGCAGGCGCAGGCCGATGACGGGCATTCCGGTCGTGCGCTGCTGGTTGTCAATGTTGTTGATTTCCATCATGCCTGTAGCCCGTCAGTAGGCGAAACTGCGTCCCAGGGGTCCGCTGTGCGACCGTTCTAGGCGACGCGCAATACAGGCGCCCAGAGCACTGGCCCGGAAAGTCCGCCTGCCCCACGGAGTTTCGCGAGCGCCGCACTGGAGATATCCAGATATCCAGCGACGGCGAGAGTGTTCCCAATCTTAGAGGGAGCGCCGATTCGACGTAGCGGCCACCCAGCGCGCCGCAGGATCCTTTCCATTCGGGCGTCGGTAACGGTAACAATATCGCTCAGATGCCGCGAAAGCCCAAATTCCACCATGCCAGCAAACAACTCGTAGGTGGCACAAGCTATTCCGTGTTCTCCTTTTGGTGTGTCGAGTCTAGCGTCGATCGCAAAGCGGCTGCTTTCCCATATCTGCGGACTCATGGGCATCGGCTGACCATTCAGAAGCGCGGGAAATGTGTCGCGGAGCATCGTCGGTCCCTTGGTTGGAAGCAGGCGGACGCAGCCTTGTACCCGGCCGTCGTCCGAGAGTTGGGCGAGGTATGCCGGATGCAACGAGTCGAACTTGTCAACTTCCATGTCGCCGCTAATTTGAACGTCCCAGTCCATCCGGACCTTGAAGACGCGATGTCGTAGTTGGTGTATTGCAAAGAGCGTATGGGAGAATTCGCCGTACCAAGGCTCCGTGATGAGCTGAATCATGACATCCTCCAAGGTTGCCATGATTCTTTGAGGCGAAGTTACGCTAAGAAGCATCACCCCTAGTTGTGGGAGGAGTTCGCCTTAGTTTTGCTGTTCTCGTTTGGCAGCGGCCACGCGTAGTGCCGCTTGAACAACGGTTCGCACTCCCAATTTTGCTTTCGCGTTGTTCAGGTAAGAGATAGCAGTGTGATGCGATATTCCCAGAATGCGTCCGATGTCCCAAGCGCTCTTGCCGCGGGCGGCCCACTCCAGACATTCGAACTCGCGGGCGGACAAAGCTGCTCCATCAACACGAAGATCGCTCGCGAGTTTGCGGCGAACGTGTGAGTGGAAGAACATCGCCATCAACTGAAGCATTCGAGGGTTCGACGTGACGAAGCGTTCGAATTGAGCTTCCCGTTGGTTGCCGGCAAAGGTGACGGCGGCAACGGGGCCGTGTCCGTCATGGATAGGAACGGTGAATCCTAGCCGAATGCCATATTGGGAGGCTTCGTCCAGCAACCGCTTCTGTGCCGGCGAAAGATATCGTTCGGTCGATCCGATTCCCCAGCGAAACGGCTCGGTGTCCCGTAGCGCCTGCATGATAACCGGATCGATCCGTTCGTAGTGGCTCCTTAGGTAGTGTGAAGTCCACTCCTTTGGGTATGTCGACATAAGACGGGGTGTCCCATCGAGCTTTTGCGGTAGCGCGAGGTACGCAAAGCAAGACAGGTCGAGAGCCGCGGCTGTGACGGCCATGGCTCCCGAAAGCTCTGCTTGATCTTCAGCGCTCGAAAGATGATCAATGAAGTCTTGAAATATGCGATGCATGTCGAGCTAGGTTAGGTGGCGTCGGTACTTGATCTCCGGCACGGCTGTCCCGGTTAAACCTTCCTTATCGAACGGTCAGAGCAGCACGGACATCGTTGACGATTGCGGGTGATGTCCAAAAGGGTACTCAAATCCATAAAAGAAGCCCGGGACCCGTCATCGGACCCCGGGCAGTCTAGGGAGGACGCCCTCAGGCGCTTGCTGCCATTTACTGACACCTTCGCGTCAGACCGCCGACAACGAGCGGGACCACGGGAAATCAAGCGATGGCCTGTGCGATGAAAGGCAGGGTTTCAGATTGTTCCTGCCATTGAGGGAGAGAACATTGGGTCACTTCCCGGCAATCAACTCTGCAGCTTTCTCCGCCATAGCCATGATCGGCAGATTGGTGTTTCCGCTGATCACGGTCGGCATAAGTGAACCGTCGATAACGCGTAGATTGTCGATGCCCCGAACCCGAAGCTTGCTATCGACCACGGCGTCGCGATCCTCACCCATGCGACATGTTCCGACCGGGTGGTAGATCGTTTCTGCGCGGGCTCGTATCCACTTTTTGCGGGATTCCGTGCTGGTAAACGGATCGATATCGAGTTTGCGCTTAATGTGTTTTCGGAGCGCCGGCTGATCGATGATCTCGCACATCTGCCGAACGCCTTCTTGCATGCTGACGAAATCACTTTCATCGGATAGAAAGCGGGGGTCGATCGCCGGCGCGACGAAGGGATCGGCCGACCGCAGGCGCAGCGTTCCACGACTCTTCGGACGAAGCTGGCATACGCGAATGGCAAAGCCGTGCGGGACGCGCTCGCCCTGCGGCGGGTTTCGCAGCGCGACGATGAGATGAGCCTGCCACTCAGGCCACGATGAGGTTTTATCGGGCCCCCAGAAGGCTCCGGCTTCGACCCCCTGTGAGGTGCCGGGCCCCGTGCCTCGGAGCATATATTGTGCGCCGGCCAAGGCACCTCTGAACAATCCGATGTACGGCGTCAGTGTGATCGGCTGCGACGCCTCCAATCGAATTGCGCAATCCAAATGATCTTGCAGATTGCTTCCAACGCCGGCGGAATCGAGCACCGGCTTGATGCCGAGTGAACGGAGGTGATCGGCCGGTCCAATTCCTGACAGCATCAGTAATTGCGGCGAACCAATGGCCCCGGAAGTCAGCAAGACTTCTCGTTCGGCCGAAACGGTGACCTCACGCCCGTTGTGGTCAATGACAACACCCCGAACGCGCGTGCCTTCGACCGCGAGGCGCCGAACCTGAGTGTTGGCCATGATGGTCAGATTGCTTCGTCCTTTCCCCTGGTCGAGAAACTTGAAAGCACCTGAACGCTTGCCGTCTGAAATCGTAAGTTCGTAGAAGCCTGCGCCCATCTGAGACGGACCATTGAAGCCGTTGTTCTCGGGGAGGCCTGCCGACTTGGCGCTCTCAATAAATGCCTTCGAGATTGGATGCTGCAACACGCCATAAGAAAGTCGGATCGGACCCGAATAACCTCGGTCCTGATCGGGCTGGGACGTTACCTGGGCGGCGTCCTCGATTTTTCTAAGGTAGGGGCGGAGGTTTTCGTACCCCCACCCACGACAGCCTTGCGCTTCCCATGAGTCGTAATCCTGAGGATTTCCCCGGATCGCAATCATGGAGTTGATGGCGGACGACCCTCCCACCACCTTGCCACGGGGAATATAGATCTTGCGATTGTTGAGTTCGGTCTGCGGTTCGGTCCAAAATTGCCAGTTATGCTTCGGACTCGTGTAGAGCACGCGAATGCCCGCCGGCATGTGAACGAAGATTGAAGAAGAGGGACGTCCGGCCTCGAGCAGCAACACCTTGACGTTGGGATCTTCGCTCAATCGAGCGGCGAGCACGCATCCTGCCGATCCTGCGCCGACAACGATATAATCGTATTTCGAGAGCTTCATCCTCCGTCCCCTATTTCAAAAGCCGACGATCGGTTCGTTTTTGCGACCAGTTTCGCCAAGGTCAGGCCTTCCCGACTTGCAAAAGCCATCGCCAAACTATAATTGGTCCTACCAATCAGGTCGATCCAATTATAGCGACGAAGGCCTGGTAGTCAACGGAGAGCTCGTCTCATGTTTCAATACCGGAGGATCGTGGCCGCGTTCCTGCTCCTCGGCGCAGGGCTCGCCGTTTTGCTGCTCGCTCCTGCCAAACCTGCCATCCAGCCGGACCAAGAGACGATTCGACGAGTGATATGGGCTCTTGGCCCCTAGCCGACTTCGGGACGTCCGATATCGATGATCCGTCGCTCACTTAGATCTTGGATGGCCGCCGAGTCGTACTTCAGTATCGACTTGAGGATGTTTGCAGTATCCTCGCCTCGCCGCGGCGGTCCTTTGGCATATTCGATCTTCGTTCCGGAAAACTTTATCGGATTGGCGACGAGAGGGGCTGTTGTTCCGGAAGAATGAGGAAGATTGACCTGCATCTCCCGATGGATAACCTGAGGGTGAGCGAACACCTGATCCAGCCGGTTGATCGGTGCGCAAGGCACGCCCACGGGCTCCAGAATGGAAATCCAATGCTGGGTCGNNTCGGTGTTAGTGACGAAACGGCTATCGGTTGCCAGGCCGCTTAAACCAGTAGCTGCACAGAACTTCCGGAATTGCTGATCATTACCAACGGCGAGCACGAAGGAACCGTCGCTGGTTCTGAAGACCTGATATGGAACGATGTTTGGATGCGCGTTGCCGAACCGTTTCGGCGGCGTGCCGGTCGTGAGGAAATTCAAATTTTGGTTGGCGAGAACCGCGACCTGGACGTCCAGCAGTGCCATGTCGATATGCTGTCCTTCTCCGGTGCGTTCGCGATGCAGTAATGCGGAGATGACGCCGGCGGCGCTATACATGCCAGTGAGAATATCGACGATCGGAACCCCGACCTTCTGCGGACCCCCGCCTGGCTTGTCATCACTCTCTCCGGTAATGCTCATCAGGCCGCCGATGGCCTGAATGGCCATATCGTATCCTGCGACGTCCTTCATCGGGCCGGTCTGGCCATAGCCGGTGATGGAACAGTAAATGATGTCAGGCTTGACCCTTTTAAGCGCCTCGTAGTCGAGGCCGTAACGCGCCATGTCGCCGACCTTGTAGTTCTCGATCACGAGATCGGCTTGCTGGGCAAGTGCGCGCACAATGGCGCTACCCTCGTCAGTCGATATATCGACGCATATCGAATGCTTGCCGCGATTGGCGCTCAGGAAATACGCGCTTTCGGTCGTATCAATTCCACCGTCTTTCCGCAGAAAGGGCGGGCCCCACTGCCGCGTATCGTCGCCGGTGCCAGGGCGTTCGATCTTCCAAACCTCGGCTCCTAGATCAGACAGCAACTGCGCTAACCAAGGCCCCGCGAGGATTCTCGAAAGATCCAGCACTCGATAACCTGCCAACGGTCCAGCCATCACGCTTCCTTGAAGTCTGCGGGTCAAATAGCCGCGCGCCGTGCGAGGCCGCACTAACTATATGTGGAGCGACCAGATTGGTCAAACCAAATGCTGCTTGACACCGCGCATCACGCGACATACGGTCCTGCCAAATTGGTTTAACCAATTAATGAAAATACCGGGAAGAACGTGAAGGTCTGGCTGTATGGCGCGAGTAACTCTCCAGAATGTCGCGAAATCCTTTGGAGGAGATCGAGGGCCATGGGCCGTTCAGGACTTTTCGTTGGATATTGCCGATGGCGAACTGGTCGTGTTCGTCGGCCCGTCCGGCTGCGGCAAGTCCACGACGTTGCGAATGCTCGCCGGTCTAGATGACGTCACATTCGGCAAGATTCTGATCGACGGAAGGGACGTCACCGCGCTTCCGCCGAAAGATCGCAACATTGCGATGGTTTTTCAGAACTACGCTCTCTATCCACAGAAGACGGTCTTCGAAAACATGGCCTTCGGCCTTCGGGTCCGTAGGACGCCACAGCAGGAGATCGATCGTCGGGTGCGCAGCGCGGCATCAAGTCTCGGATTGGAGGCCCTGCTGGAGCGCAAGCCACGCCAATTGTCGGGTGGTCAGATGCAGCGCGTAGCGCTTGGTCGCGCGTTAGTCAGAGATCCCGACGTATTCCTCCTCGACGAACCCCTCTCGAACCTTGATGCGAAGCTGCGGGTCCGGACGCGAGAAGAGATTGCGACGCTACACGCCCGGGGTNNTGCGACGCTACACGCCCGATTGGGCGCGACGATGATATTTGTTACCCACGATCAGGTCGAGGCCATGACGCTCGGCGATCGTATCGTGATCATGCGTGACGGATTCATCCAACAGGCGGGCAGTCCGCTTGACCTTTATGATCGGCCCGCGAACGCCTTCGTGGCGACTTTCATCGGGTCTCCAGAGATGAACCTGATTGATGGCGGGTTGATGCGCGACGGGGGCGCGCTCGTAATGCGCTCCGGCGGTTTGAGCGTCAACTTGCCTGCCCAGTCATTCTCCGAAGCGGAAAGGGATGTCACGCTTGGCATTAGGCCCGAGCACATCGAGCGCGCGGAAACCTCCACGGCTTTTGAGCTGGTAGTCGGCTTGGTCGAGCAAATCGGCGCGCAAACCTATGTGCTGGGTAAGATCGATGGCAACAAAATCCGCGCGGTATTTGCTCGGGACGATGCGCTGAGGGCGGGCGACCGAATTTTTGTGAATTTGTCTCAAGAGAAGTTGCACCTGTTCTCGCGCGAGAGCGGCAAGACACTGAGGCGGACCTCGACGAAAGGCGAAAATGGCAACGGGAGAGAACTTCATGGACAAGCTCAGCTTAGGCGCGCCGAGTTCCAAGGCTAACGTGAGCGACATCGATCGGCGGCGTTTTCTCAAAACGACGGCTGGTGCAGCGGCTGGCATCGCGGGCTCACTTTCCGCGCCCTATGTCAACGCACAGTCCGGGGTAACGCTTCGCATTTTGAACGCTGAAACGACTGCTGCGAGCCAATCGGCCTTGCGCGATGCGTGCAATGAATACGAGAGCAAGTTCGGCGTAAAAATCGTCGTCGACTCGACGCCGATTAGTGGTGGTTATGCGAAGTCGATGGCGGCCATCAATGCTGGCGCTCCTTACGATATCGCCACGGCGGGATACATTGCGCACATCTTGCAATACGCGATGGCGGGTCACATCGTGCCGTTGACGGATCTTGTCAAAAAATATTCGTGGGGGAAGCAGGGAACCTGGTCATATAAGGGAGAAAATTGGTTCTATCCCTATGACTACAATTTGGTGACGGTTTTCTACAGAAAAGATCTGTATCAGGAGAAGGGCCTGAAGGTTCCCAACACATGGGCCGAGTTCCTTGAGAATTGCCGGGCGCTGACTGTCGCGAAGGATGGCAACATAGAGCGAGGGGGGTGCGTCATACCGCTCGCGAGTGACAGTGCCACCAACTGGGCGAGCTTCGGCAACTTGTTTGCAGACGCGCCGAAGTTTTATGACGACAAGTGGAACGTCGTTCTCGATGCGCCGGGGAATGCCGGACCGACCGGCCGTTTTCTCGATCTATATGCCGATCTTTATAAAACGATGCCGGCTGGCATGAACACGGTCAGCTATGCTGAGCTGATGAGTCTTTTCGCGACAGGAAAGGTTGCGCATACCGTCTATTCGGGCCGCGTAGTCGAGGCGCTGGAAGCTCGCAATCCGGACCTCGCAAACAAGTATGGTATTTTCGCTTCTCCAGACAGTGCTGGTAAGCAGAACGCACTGTCCTTCGCCTTCGATGGCTTTATTCTTTACAAGACTAAGCAGACTGAGGCGGCCTTTAAGTTTCTACAATGGTTTATTGACGCGCACTATATTCGCTGGCTGCACTCCGCCTGGATGAATTTCCAACCGGCGCGATTGGACATTTACGAAGATCCACGGTGGAAAAATCATCCGATGATTCAGAAGCATTGGGCGACGATGGAGCAGATGAAGTCGTTCATTGATGAAGACAGCAAGACGGTTCTTAACTCAATAGATATGACGGGTCCGTCGTTTGATCTGCGACCGTGCAAGGTCTTTGATGCGAACATTATGCCGGAGATGCTGCAAAATCGGGTTCTTAAGAACATGTCGTCAAGCGACTGCGTGAAAGCCGCCGCCGATCGAATCCGAAAAATTGGCTGAGCATCGGAACTGGTGAATAGAGGCCCGAGGCTATGCGACAGGACTGGCGAATCATCGGTTTGTTCATCGGGGGTGTACTGGTACTCGGTACAATTGTTGGCGGACCTCTCCTCTATTCGATAAAGCTCTCCTTCTACACAGCGGCGTCGTTCATCGACCCGCCGCAGTGGGTGGGACTTGGCAATTACGTGAAGGTTCTTAGTGAGCCGCTGTTCTGGGGCTCGCTGTTAAACGGTGTCACGATCGCCATCTCGGCGATCGTGCTGCAAGTCGTTCTCGGCGTCACCATTGCGCTCGTCCTCAATAGGCAGTTTGTGGGGCAGACTGTCGTGCGGGCGCTGTCAATCGTGCCGTATTTTCTTCCGACGGTCGTCGCCTGCCTCATCACGCAGTGGATTCTTGATCCCAACTACGGCCTTCTCAAGAGTGTCTTCGCGTCATTCGGATATGGGATGTTCGATTGGGGAGGTAATTCAACGAGCGCGAAGGCGACTATTGTCCTTGTTAGCGTTTGGATCTGGACGCCGTTTGTCGTGACCTGTGTTCTTGCCGGCCTTCAATCCATTCCGGCTCAACTGTATGAAGCGGCCCGGGTCGATGGAGCAGGGGTTATGAAGCAATTCTGGCATGTCACGCTGCCAGGATTGAGGTCAGTGTTGATCGTGGTCATCCTCCTGAGAGGGATCTGGATGTTCAACAAGTTCGACGTGATCTGGCTTCTAACGAAGGGCGGACCGCTCAACGAAACCGAGACGCTTCCCACGTTGGCCTACCGAAAAGCGTTTCTCGAGTTCGACTTGGGAGGGGGGGCCGCTGTCGCCACCATCTCGTTCTTGATGTTGGCGAGCATTATCTTGATTTACCTCAGGGTTTTTCCGATCGACGAGGCCAAGCAGGGACGATGACGATGTCGACTCAAAATCAAGCCCGCTCTGCTGCCGCTGTCGTCGTTGGTTCACGAGCGGTGCGGATGTTGCATAGCTCTAGCGGCTCAGGAAGAGAAATCTCAGACTCCACACCTTCAGTCTCGCACGGGAAAACGACGCGGTATTACGGCAAGTCGCTGAAGCAGATTGCCGGCCGCGTCGGTTTGTATGCCGCGGTTGCGCTAATCTGCATCTATTCCTTCTTCCCGATCTACTGGATGATCCTCTCCAGTCTGAGGTCGCCCGAAAAGCTATTTCTGGATTCATCCTTGGTTTTCTGGCCACCCGATCTAAGCTCTTACAAGTCACTCTTGCAGCTTACGAACTATCCGGCGAATTTCGTTAATAGCGTCATGATGGCTATGGCTACGATTGCCGTGGCGACGACGCTGTCATCATTCATTGCTTATGGAGCGACGCGTTTGCGGTTTCGGGGCAAAACGACGTTGGTCGCGTCCATGCTGTTCGCCTACATGTTTCCGCCATTGATGTTGGTTATTCCGATGTCCGCCTTGTTCCGAATAGCTGGCTTAGCCGATAGCTTGTGGGGCCTGCTAATCGCTCACCTGGCGATTTCGCTGCCGCTGGCGGTGTGGCTGCTATGGGGCTTTTTCAAATCGATGCCGTTCGATCTGGAGGAAGCGGCAATGGTGGACGGCTGTTCCCAATTCGGCGCCTTCATCAAGGTGGTCCTTCCGCTTTCGGCCCCCGGCTTGATTACGGTCGGCATCTTCTCGTTTTTGCTGTCCTGGGCGGACTACGTATTCGCGCTCATCCTCATCATGAGTGATGATCGCAAGACATTGCCCGTGGGCTTGGCATCAATGCTTGGCGCGCAAGATCTGCGTTGGGGTGAGATACTCGCCGGCGCAACCCTTATTGCTCTGCCGTTGTTCGTTATCTTTATGTTCTGCTATCGATATTTCGTCGCAGGGCTGACGGCGGGTGCGCTCAAAGGTTAGGCACTGTTCGAGCGAAGCACGTCCTCGTGCTTCGCGCTAGACCGTGGGTATTTCGCGTAGAGATGGCGGACGGGGTGCCCGGCAAGACTAACGTTTTGTGACTTTGGTTTCCCCTAGAAGCGATTGCCATGCCTCCACTGTTCGCGAGAGGTGAGCGTTCATCTGTTGTTCGGCTAGGCCTACCCGCCGCTCTTCGATCGCTTCCAAGATGGTGCAATGGTCCTCATAAGATTGTCGACCTCGATTTTGGTCGGCAAAGTAGACCTTCCGTCGATGCCTGGACAGTTCGTAGAACGATCTCGCCACGCGCAGCAAAATGTCGTTCTTGGTTGCAGCAAAAATCGCAAGATGGAACGCCTCGTCCTCGCGCTCTATGCTTTGCTTTTTGGATAGGCGCTTGTTGGTCTCTTCAAGTATGGCGGTGATCTCGCGAATGTTGTCCGCGGTCCTGCGTGTGCAGGCCAACCTGACCGCCTGCCCTTCGAGCATGCGCCGGACCTCCATGACGTCGGCGATTTCCTTGGCCTCGAATGGAACTCCGGATTCAGCATAAAGCACTAGAGCATCGATGCTGCTCTCTTCGATCTTTCGCAGATAGATTCCAGAATTTGGGCGCCGTTCTATCACTCGCATGGTTTCAAGTGCGGCCAGAGCCTCTCGAACCGCGCCGCGACTGGTGTCGAACTTTTCCGCAAAGTCGCGTTCTGATGGCAACCGTTCGGAGGGCTGATAGCGGCGCTCACGGATGAAGGAAAGGATCTTTCCGATGGCGTTCGAAGGAGCCTCAAGCTTGTCGGTTCGATTTCGCTCAGTCATCTAAAATATCCTGCCTGGTCCTGCCGACCACTTGATTTCGATTTCCTCGGTAGCTAATCATGGCCGACCAAATTGGTCGACCAGTACTTTGGAGGAACCTTGAGGATCTCGGTCGAATCCGCCCTGCTTCAGTAGATATCAGGTTGAGGAAATTGAAGCATCTGAAACGCGCCAAATCCACCTAAAGAATTGATTTCCCAGCATGGATAGCTTTGAGACGGATCTGTTTGTCATAGGTGGCGGCTCGGGCGGCGTGCGCGCCGCGCGGATCGCCGCTGGCCATGGCGCCCGCGTCATGATCGCCGAGGAATATCGGATGGGCGGCACTTGCGTCATTCGCGGGTGCGTACCGAAGAAGCTATTCGCCTACGCCTCGCATTTCAGCCACGACATCGCGGATGCCGCGGGCTTCGGCTGGACCGTTCCGCCGGCGACGTTCGACTGGGCCACCCTGATCGCCAACAAAGACAAGGAGATCGCCCGGCTGGAAGCGGCCTACACCACCAACGTGGAGAAATCTGGCGTGCAGGTGATCAAGTCGCGCGCCGTGTTCGAGGACCCGCATACGCTGGTGCTCGACGGCGGCAGGAAGGTGCGCTCGAAGTATATCCTGATCGCCACGGGCGGCGCACCGAACCACGGCAAGGCCATTCCCGGCATCGAGCATGTCATCTCATCGAACGAAGCATTTCATCTACCCGAATTGCCGAAGCGTATCCTGATCCAGGGCGGTGGCTATATCGCGCTGGAGTTTGCGTGCATCTTCTCGGGCCTGGGTTCCCTCGTGACTGTGGTCTATCGCGGCGACAACATCCTGCGTGGCTTCGACGACGACGTCCGCGCCCATGTCCGCGATGAGATGGAGAAGAACGGCATTACCATCCTGACCGGTTGCACGGTCGACGGGATTGAGAAGCACGACGATCGGTACACATCGCACCTGTCGAATGGCTCCAGCATCGCGTCCGACAAGGTGATGTTCGCCATCGGCCGTCACCCCGCCGTCGCAAATCTCGGGCTGGAGAAAGCCGGCGTCGCCATCAACCCGGATAACGGAGGCATCGTCGTCAACGAAGCCTCGCAGAGCTCGGTGCCACATATCTATGCGGTCGGCGACGTCACCCATCGCTTCAATCTGACGCCGGTAGCGATCCGTGAGGGCCACGCCTTCGCCGATACGGTTTTCGGCAAGCGGGCGGTCAAGGTCGATCACATCGATATTCCGACCGCCGTGTTCACGCAGCCCCAGGTCGGCACCGTGGGCCTCACCGAGGCGCAGGCGCGGGCGCAGTTCGCTATCGTTGATGTCTACAAGGCGGCGTTCCGCCCGTTG